>OGRO01003201.1_pt1 | contig 11962 bp, 10 predicted proteins | sample 1553451 | NCBI WGS metagenome assembly OGRO01 (sample SAMEA2580021, study PRJEB22360) | human gut metagenome
GCTTCTCACTTGCAGGAACACGGGAAATTTTTAGTAACAGAACACGGTATCTTTGAACTGCCAGAGTAGGAAATGAGGTGGTGCTTATGATTGATGATATGGCGGTTTATATTGCTAATCTTGGCAAATACAATGAGGGCTATTTAGTCGGTGCTTGGTTCACGTTTCCTATTGACGAGGAAGATGTGAAAGAAAAAATCGGCTTGAATGAACAGTATGAGGAATACGCTATCCATGATACCGACAACTTCCCCATTGCGATTGGCGAGTATGTTTCCATTGAAGAACTCAATGAGATGTATGAAATGATAGAGGAACTTCCCGACTATATCGTAGAATGTCTGGACGAATTTATCAGCCACTACGGGACGCTGGAAGAAGTCGTGGAACACAAGGACGATATTTATTATTATCCCGACTGTGAAACTATGACAGACGTTGCCTACTACGAAAGCCATTGGGGACAGGTAAAGTGGACTTTTTATTGTCACCGTGGCTTAGTTCACAAAATTTTCACAAAAAAATTAGCACTCAACTCTTGACATTGCTAATAATACGTGCTATAGTACAGCTAGAACAAAAGAGAGGGGTACAGAGAAAACAAAAGGAACAAAAAAGTTGAATGTTTCAGGTTCTCCAAGGAACTTCCAATCTGGAGTTTGGAAACAGCAAAGCTGCGGATGAAAAAATAAACTGGAAAAATAATGATGAGTGATTTGAAAGGAGATTTTGATTATGTTAGTACCGAGCATTTTTAGTGATAATTTCTTTGATGATTTCTTTGAATTTCCATTTATAGATGACAGAGCAGAGAAAAACGCAGAGCGTAAGCTGTACGGACATCATGCAGCAAACCTGATGAAGACCGATATCAAGGAATTCGACGATAAGTATGAGGTTGAGATTGATCTTCCGGGCTTCAAGAAAGATGAAGTACAGGTTGAGCTTAGGGATGGTTATCTGGTAGTCAGCGCCGAGAAAGGTCTTGACGAGGACGAGAAGGATAAGAAGAGTGGCAAGTACTTAAGAAGAGAGCGTTATGCAGGCTCCTGCCAGAGAAGCTATTATGTTGGCAAGGATACAACCGAAGATGATATCAAGGCTCACTTTGAGCATGGTATGCTGACGGTAACTGTTGCAAAGAAGGAAGCAAAGCCAGCAGTAGAAGAGAAGAAGCATATCGCAATTGAAGGATAAAAAAACAATAGATTTATAGGGCATGCGCCAAAAGGCGCGTGCCCTCTTTTTTGTTTTGTGAGTAGCAAATTTTTTTATAGGTGTTATTGCTCTTGCAAACGCATGTCTTGCTGTGTATAATCAAAATTAGAAATATGACGTTTTGTGAACCAGTGGGGACAGATAAAAAGCCACGGTACCTGTCCCGGTGGAAAGGAGATTTATGGAGATTTATAAAATTCTTGTAATTGGAAATAGTTTTGGAGAGGATGCAACTCATTTTTTACATGATCTGGCATTGACAAGAGGGATCAATACAAAGGTAGTTAATTTGTATATCGGAGGTTGCAGTCTGGAACGTCATTGGAGAAATATTGAAAATGAGGCGAAGGATTATGAATATCAGTTAAACGGCAGAGCTACGGGAAACAAGGTGTCTATTCAGGATGCACTCGCAGAAGAAAAATGGGATTATATTGTCACACAGCAGTCTAGTCATGATAGTGGCTGGCTTGACACGTATGAACCATTTATGGGATGGATAGCAGAATACATCAAAAAGGAAGCACCGTGGGCTAAGTTTATGCTGCAGGAAACTTGGGCATATGAGGTTGACAGCAAGCATGACTGTTTCGCACGATATCATAGAGATCAGGATGAGATGTATCAGAAACTGAGAGCAAATTATTATAAAGAAGCGCAGAAGTATGGACTGGATTTAATTCCGTGCGGTGATGTGATCCAGACGCTGCGAAAGGAAAAGGAATTTAATGTGCGTGAAGGCGGAATATCGCTTTGCAGAGATGGATTTCATATGAATTATTTATATGGACGTTATGCGCTTGCCTGCACATGGCTTGCGAAAATTTTTGGAGAGGAAGCAGGAAAAATCAGTAATGAATTTCTTGCAGAGTCAGCAGACATGCAGGATTTTGCTCTTCTTGGAAAAATTCGTAAAATTGCGGAGCAGGTATGTTGGGATAAGTAAAAGGAGGATTATCTTATGCAAGAACAAAAATTAGAACGTATCACGCCGGCACAGGCGGGGCTTGATCCACAGTGTATTATTAATATGATGGATCGGATGGAGAAGGAACATATCAACATAACAAGTTTTATGCTGCTGCGTCATGGAAAGGTATTATGTGAGGCTTCGTATGAGCCGTATGATGCAACACAGCTGCGGACCGTATATTCTCTTAGCAAAACCTTCACTTCAATGGCAGTTGGAATTGCAGCTGGAGAAGGAAAGATTGACCTTGATGAAAAGATAACAGATTTATTTGCAGCGGAAATTGAAAACGGAAAGATTCAGGTAGGAAAAGAGCTTGCTTCGCTTACCGTGCGCCATCTGCTTCGCATGTCGACTGGACAGGAGAAGGAACCAGGAGATAGCGATTGTTGGGATGACATGGTGTCTGCATTTTTGCGTGAGCCGTTTCATGAGATGCCGGGAGAGGTATTCCGCTATAATTCAATTGCTACCTATATGTTGTCAGCATCGTTAAAGAAAAAAGGAATCGATCTGGAACATTATCTGGAGGAGAAACTGTTAACACCAATGGGAATTTCAGGTACGCGCTGGCTACGTGATCCAAAAGGAATCTGCGTTGGCGGTTTTGGATTCTCACTGTATCCTGAGGTAATCGCAAAGCTTGGACAGATGATTTTGCAGGGCGGCGTATGGAATGGTATTCAGTTAGTTCCAAAGGACTACATTGATATGGCCACTTCAAAGCAGATTGAAAATGGAGATGATCCAGATAGTGACTGGGCGCAGGGATACGGCTATCAGATGTGGAGATGTCGCCACAATGCAGTGCGCGGAGACGGTATGTATGGGCAGTTTTGCATCATCCACAAAGAAACAGATACGGTGCTTGCCATGACGGCTGTAACTAGTGATATGCAGGGTGAGATGAACGCCTATTACGATGAGGTATTGCTGAAATATCAGGATGAGCCATTGTCAGAGGATGAAAAGACAATGGAGGTATTGAAAAAACGCCTGAATGAGCTGCATTATGTGCGCCCGCTGCCAGAAGATGATGGATCAGCAGTACCGGATGCATTCAAAAAGATCAATCTTTCACTCACAAGCTTTTTTGATTTGTCATTGAACATCGAAGGCAATATGCTTACATTGACAGGAAAAGACGGTGAAATTTGGTACCGCGCAGAGAGAGGCTGTTGGAGCAAAATTAGTCGTAAGGTACACTGCTCTCCGTTTTACACAGAGAAAGACAGTATGGATACGCCTGTGATTGGTGCGTGGGGCGTAAAGAACGGTGCATTGACTATTCGTGTATATGAGATTGAATTTCTTGAGGAGGATACACTTACTCTGACAGAAGCAGAAGATGGCATCCATGTAAGCTTTGCAAATACAACTATTCCATCAAATCCGAATGAGTATGTCAAGAAAGTAATTTAACATTCATAAAAAATATGTAGTTGACTTTTGAAAATGACTTTGGTAGAATGAACCCAATAAAAGGGAGTAGCTGACCAAAATAGGTGCACTTCTTCGTCAGTACAGTTATTAAAAAATAACTCGGAAAGTGATGAAACAGCGAGACTTTTACTGCAATGCAGTAGGAGTCTCTTTTTATATACCTGCTGCAAATAAAATAAGAAAGAGGTAGGTAGTATGATGGTACAAGTGTTGATTTTGCTGGTGGGATTTTTTCTGCTGGTAAAGGGAGCGGACTGGTTTGTGGAGGGAGCAGCAAGCATTGCAAAAAAGCTTGGAATACCGCAGCTTGTAATAGGACTTACAATAGTTGCCATGGGAACGAGTTTGCCAGAAGCAGCTGTAAGCATTACGGCAGCATTAGACAATAATGCAGGAATCACAATCGGAAATATTGTTGGAAGTAATATCTTAAATATATTGATAATTCTTGGAATTACAGCGGTCATTACGAATGTTTCAATTCAAAAATCAACGTTCTATTATGAAATACCATTCATGCTTATAATTACCGTAATACTCATGATATTTGGAATTACAGGTTCCAAGATAACATTTATGGAGGGCGTTATTTTCTGGATTTTATTTTTGCTCTATCTCGGATACCTTTATATTATGTCAAAAAAGGGTACAGAGCAGGAAGAAGAGAATGTAAAAGATATACCAGTATGGAAATGTCTTCTTTTCATGGTGCTTGGCGGAGTTATGGTAGTAATGGGAAGTGATTTTGCCGTTAGCGGTGCAACAGAAATAGCAAGATTTTTTGGAATGAGTGAACGATTTATTGGTCTTACTATTGTAGCATTTGGAACATCACTTCCAGAGCTTGTAACATCAGTTACGGCAGCAAGAAAAGGAAATGCCGGAATCGCCATAGGAAATATAGTAGGAAGCAATATTTTCAATATTTTATTTGTAATAGGTACAGCAGCACTCATTTGCTCTGTTCCATTTGAACGTAAATTTATCATTGATACAATCATCGCAGTTCTCAGTGGAGTATTGCTTTGGGGTGGAACAATTAAAAAGAAAGAGCTTAGAAAGCCTTGCGGAATTTTGATGTTGCTTGGTTATGCAGCGTATTTTGTATATTTGTGTGTGATCTAAAACCAGTAGGGACAGATAAAAAGCCATTTTACCTGTCCCCACTGGTTTTTTTGTGATATACTAAGTCCAGAAAAGCAGTAAATAAACAGCAAAGGAGAACAGTAAAATGAAACGCTATATGGCACATATTCTTGTTTCGGCGGAAAAGATCACCGAGCATTTTCTAAAGGTACAGGTACATGATGAGGGTACTCTTGCAGACGGCGGTATGGAAGGCTTAGTAGTAGATGTAAAGCCTACCGTGTTTGCTCTGCGCGCGGCAATGTCTGTGTATTTATATCCGCAGAGTCGTTTTTATAAGGATGAGACACTTAGAACAGCAATGGAGCAGGCAATAGATTTTGTTGCGCGAAACCAAAATGAGGACGGAAGCTTTGACTATACAGTGTGCAATTTCCATTCCGCACCAGACACAGCATTTTGCTATCATCCGATGGATAAGACATATCGTCTTATGAAAAAATTTGAAAATGATGTGGATACATACTCACTTCAAGAAAAATATCTTTCGATTATGAAAAAGGCCGCAGCAGCCATTCGCGACGGCGGTTTCCACACACCGAATCATCGCTGGGCAATTTGCGCAGCACTTATGCAGGCGGCAGATGTTTTTGCCCCAGATGAATCATTTGCTAAGAGCTGCAAAGCACGCACGGAAAAGTATTTTAATGAAGGAATTGATGGAAATGCAGACGGAGAGTATGCAGAGCGCTCTACAGGAGGCTATAACTGCGTTGTCAACGATGCAATGATCAATCTTTATGAGATGACAAAGAACAAGGAATATTTGTCATATCCAGAGAGAAATCTTCATATGATGGAGCTGTATTTTGAACCTGACGGCACTATCTTTACACAAAATTCCACAAGACAGGATCGCGGTAAAAAGGTATGGCCTGATCTGTATTTTCATCAGTATTTGTATATGGCAACAAGAGGAAATGTCACAGGTGAGCATCGCGATGAATTTTTAAGGGCAGCTCATCAGATTATCAGAAGCTGTATCGCAAGAGGAGATGATGCACCGGATTGCCTGTATCTTTTGATGCTGTATGAGCAGATGGCAGAGTGTACATTAGAGGGAAGCGGTTTTATAAAGAAATATAGAAAGCTTTTCTCAGATTCAGGTGTGCTTCGTGTGGCAAGGGAAAACTATGCATATACAGCATTGAAAGGAAAAACAGCCTTTTTGTATGTGAATGTCAATGGAATGGATGTTTGCTTTAAGATAGGTGAGAGCTTCTGCGAGGTGCGAAACTTTGTTGCGCAGCAGTTAATACAGACTGAGGATGGATGTGAACTGACAGCAAGTGCTAATGTCTGGTATTATGAGCCGTGGGAAGAAAAGCCTAATACAAGTGACTGGTGGCATATGGATCAGAAAAAGAGATCCTTAAAGATTCCACGCACACTGACAACAAAGGTAACAGTTCATGAGCATGAGGACGGTCTAGAGATTACACTTCACACAGAAGGGCTAGAGAAGCTTCCGCTTCGTCTGCAGCTTTGCATCCCGGCAGGAACCGTTGTACGAAACGATGCATTCTGGTTAAAGACAGAAGCAGGACAGGGTATGATTGTTCGAAGCGGTGATGTAGAACTGGCATTAGGAGAGAAAATTTTGTCATTTGGTCCATGCTTTGGGGAACACGAGTTTCAGGGTCATTATTCAGGTGAAGAGACAAATGCAGGTGGCTATACCATTTTCTGCAATGCCCTTACACCAGTGGATAAAACAGTTTTCCTTCGCGTGAAGAGAAAATAAGCTTGATTTTACATAAAATTTACATAGAACTCACATAGAGCTGATAGCATGATTTCTGATATCAGGGTACATTGAATAGGAAGGCTGTAGCAGGCGAATCTGCAGGTCTTCCTATTTTTGATATCAATGGTGATATCAAATACAGCAGTTTCCTGACAAAATCTTATAAATAGGTTTTGCACAAAAATGTACATCCGGGAAACCGGGGGAGGAAATCATGAATGAGAATGTAAAAATCGTGTTTGGTCTGCTTGGTGGTCTCGCACTGTTTCTGTATGGAATGAACGGTATGAGCGATGCGCTTCAAAAGACAGCTGGAGATAAGATGAAAAAAATCTTAAGCTTTTTGACGAAGAATCCGATCATGGGTGCATTAGCAGGCGCACTTGTTACAGCTGTTTTGCAGAGCAGCTCAGCAACAACTGTTATGGTAATAGGATTTGTAAGTGCAGGACTTATGAGTCTGCCGCAGGCAATCTCTGTTATCTTTGGTGCCAATATTGGTACGACAATGACAGCACAGTTAATGGCATTTAAGATCAGCGATTATATTTATCCACTTATCTTCATCGGATTTATGATGAACTTTGTTTGTAAGAAGGAGCAGTTAAAAAATATTGGACTTGTCATCTTCTCATTTGGTATCTTGTTTGAAGGTATCGAGATAATGGGAAGTGTAATGAAGCCGCTTGCTACAAGTGCAATTTTTGTGGATTTGATGGCAAAGGTAAAGGAGATTCCGATTCTTGGTGTGGCACTGGGAACAATTATGACACTTGTTGTACAGAGCAGTTCTGCAACAATTGCTGTACTGCAGAATTTTGCAGCTCAGCCAGGACCGGATGGTGTGACGAGCGTAATGGGATTAGCAGGTGCGATTCCGATTCTTCTTGGTGACAATATTGGAACAACAATCACTGCGCTTTTAGCATCAATTGGACAGTCTAAAAATGCAAAGCGTACTGCTATTGCGCATAGTATTTTTAATATCACAGGAAGTGTTGTATTCTTGTGTGTGCTTCCATTTTTTGCACGTTTCGTTCAATTTATTTCACCAAAGGGAAATGAGATTGATGTTATATCAAGACAGATTGCTAATGCACACACCACATTTAACATAGTTTGTACGCTTATATGGCTCCCACTTATCCCACTTATGGTAAAGATTGTTACTACGATTATAAGAGGAACAGAAAAGCAAAGAGACGATGGTCCTGTAAGCGTTCTGGAGAATGGAGTGATTGCACAGCCGGCAGCGGCACTTTATCTTGTATCAGAAGAGTTAGAGCATATGGCAGAGGTTGGCAGCAAGCTTTTGACTGCACTTAAGGAAAGCTTTTCTTCTGACAAAACACAGAGTGAGGCAGCCACAGAGCAGTACAAAACATATCGCAGACAGGCAGCTCGAATGGAAGAGGATCTTGCTGCATATGTAACGAAGATGCTTTCAAGCGGAAATTTAACACAGCAGCAGTCAGGCCAGGCGGCAGGTCTTTTGTATGTCTCAAATAATATTGGACGTATTGCAGACCGCTGTGAGGAAATTGCAGGTGTTCATGAAAAAATTACGCAGAGCGGAAAATCGTTCTCAGAGATGGCAACAGGAGAGCTGCAGGATTGTATAGAGATCTCAAGAAAGCTGTTTGATCGTGCCATTCGTTCAATTAAGGATGGCGATTTAGATCGCGCCCGCACCGTTGTAAAGAAAAAGAATAAGATGAGAAAGGCACAGAAGCAGTTAAAGCGTGCTCATATTGCGCGTGTCAACGAGGGACTTTGCGATGCGTCTATGACAGAAGATTATTCAGCAATCATTTATAGCTTAGACAGAATTGTTGATAATTGTGTAAGCATTGCAGAGGAGACACTTGATCATCTTTCATTTGTTAATTTTTCAGAAGAAGAGGCAGATGAAGAAAGACCAGCTGATATTATTGCAGAGATTAACGCAGAGGAAACTCTTGAGGAGCATGAGAATAGTGAGCAAGAAGAAAATGCAAATGCTTCAGATACAGATGATACAGATGGCAGCTCCAATACTGCGATTAACAAGGCAACAGATTTTTCATAAAATTTACATTTGATTTACCGTACAAAGATAGAAGGCTATGTTTGAATGGAGTATATTGGTGTCAGAAAGAGAGGTAAGATATTATGAAAATGGCATCAATGTGGTACGCAATTAATCATTCAGATATAGAAAAATCAATGAAGCAGGTAATATTTGTAGGAATCAATATTGTATTGTGGGCAGCAATTGCATTTATTGTATGTGTGGCAGGGGGTACAATTGGTGGTTCCTTCAATGAAAAATGGAGATTTATGACATTCTTAATCACTGGATATAGCGCAGTGATCATGGGATTCTTCAGAAGTGTATTTTATTTGCTTAGAAAATAATAAATCAAAAAGATTGGCCGGAAAACCGGTCAGTCTTTTTTTATGCAGATTTCTTCCTTTACAGAAATTTTTTTGTGTGGTACGATTAAAAAGATTGCATTACAAAATAAATATAAAAGTGGAAGGAATTGATTATATATGGAAGAGAATAGAGAGGAAAATATTAAGAACACATCAAACGTGCAAGCAGGGGACGATATGCAGACACCGCACAAAAGACGTGTGCGTTATAAAGGAAAATATCCGAGAAAATTTGAGGAAAAATATAAGGAGCTGCAGCCGGAAAAATATAAAGAGACGGCTGAGCATATCATTCAAAAGGGAAACACTCCGGCAGGAACACATAGACCAATCTGTGTGGAAGAAATTTTATCTTTCTTAGATGTGAAGCCAGGCCAGATCGGTGTTGACGCAACACTTGGCTATGGAGGTCATACACAGAAGATTCTTGACTGTCTTAAGGGTGAAGGACATTTGTACTCACTTGATGTTGATCCGATTGAGTCAGAAAAAACAAAGAAGCGTCTGAGAGATCAGGGTTATGGCGAGAATGTATGGGATGTTTGTTTGATGAATTTTGCAAATATTGCTGAGATTGAAAAAAAGGCTGGAAAGCTTGATTTTGTACTTGCTGATCTTGGCGTTTCTTCTATGCAGATCGATGATCCAAAGCGCGGCTTTTCTTTTCGCGAGGAAGGACCGCTTGATCTTAGATTAAATCCGCAGGCAGGAGTTCCGGCATCAGAGCGTCTAAAAGAAATGGATGCAGAAGAGATTGAGGGTATGCTTTTTGAAAACTCAGATGAACCGCTTGCAAAAGAGCTTGCAAGAGCAATAATGTCAGCAAAAAGAAAGAAGCAGCCAATTGAGACAACTAGTCAGCTTAGGGAGATTGTAGAGCAGGTCGTTCTTCGCACAAAGCCGGAAAACCCGAAGGAAGCTGTAAAAAAGACATGTCAGCGAGTATTTCAGGCGCTGAGAATTGATGTTAATAGTGAATTTGAAGTGTTAGATTCTTTCTTAGAGGCGCTGCCTCATATATTAAAGCCGGGCGGAAAGGCTGCTATATTAACATTTCATTCTGGTGAAGACCGCATGGTAAAAAAATCATTCCAGTACTATGCAAGAGAAGGCATTTACAGTGACATAGCAAAGGATGTTATTCGTCCGTCTGCAAAGGAATGTGCATCTAATCCAAGAGCACGCTCAACTAAGTTTCGCTGGGCAGTTCGCTCTGATGTACAAAAATATGAATAAAACAGGCAAAACGGTCAAAAGATCAGGAGAGACAACTAGGATGAAAAGAAAAGTAAAAGTTATTTTGACAGCAGCAATCTTTACATTTTGTACAGCAATTGGCGGCTGCAAGGCAGTAGAGTCAAAGCTTGAGCCTGTTTATGAAGCTCTTTTGCAGGAGGATTCTGTACAAGAAGAAAAAAGTGTGCAGGCAAGCGAAAATCAGGAAATGTCAACGAAAGAAGCTTTGTCTGAAAAAGAGTCGGCATCTGTTGAGGATAAGGAAAAGGAAACGGTTGGTTTTACAGCTGTCCCGGCAGGAACGGTAACAGTTGAAGAGGCAAACGGCAGCGCTGGGCCGATTCGCTTGGCGGGAGATAAAAAAATTTTGCTGACAGGAGATTCCAGAACTGTTTGTCTTTACTGCTCACAGATATATGACGAGGCAGAGTATCCAAAGCATGTTTTTTATAACATTGATGAAGCAACCTTTACAGGATATACAAACGAAAGCATTGTAGTGGCAAAGGGAGGCGAGGGCTGCAGCTGGATGCGTGCAGTTGGCATTCCTAATGCCGTATCTCATCTTGAAGAGGCTGATGCGCTTGTCATCTGGTTTGGCGTAAATGATCTTCATGTCGCCTCCGACTACATTAATTATGTAAATGGTCTTGTACAGCAATACGATATTCCTATTTACTATATGACAATTGGACCGTGCAACGGACATTGGGAGCAAAAAAACAGTGAGGTGTTGGCATTTAATTCGGCGTTGACACAAATGCTAGATCCTAAGGTGACTGTGATAGATGCGTATGGCTATATCAAAAACGGATTAGACAGCGGTTTGTTTGCCACAATGGACGGACTTCATTATGATTATTATACAAGTAAAGCGATTTATGAGTTTATGGTGGAACAAGTAACGAATCCGTAAGTAAGCATTGCACTGTAAAGTATTTTTGTGTATACTGGTACGGTATGGCGTAAAATTCTGCGCAATAACGTTATAAATAGAAAAGGAAGGGCGAAGTTTTGAGTAAACATGAAAACAAAAAAAGAAGCAGCTTCTCAGGCAAGTTAGGATTTGTCTTGTCAGCAGCAGGTGCTTCAGTAGGCCTTGGCAACATCTGGCGATTTCCGTATTTAGCAGCAAAATACGGCGGAGGAATCTTTTTGCTGATTTATATTATATTGGCACTGACCTTTGGATACAGTATGATTGTTGCAGAGACTTCAATAGGACGAATGACAGGAAAAAGTCCTGTCGGTGCATTCCACAGCTTTGGAAAAGCAAAATGGCTGTCATTTGGCGGTTGGATCAATGCAATCATCCCGATTCTGATTGTGCCGTATTATTCGGTAATCGGAGGATGGGTTATCAAATATTTATTTGAGTATGTGACTGGACATGCAGGGACAGTCGCAGCAGATGGATATTTTTCTTCATTTATTTCTAGTGGTGCAGCCACAGAGATCTGCTTTTTAATTTTCGTATTTATTACATTGGCGATTATCTTTGCAGGTGTTCGAAATGGAATTGAGCGCGTATCAAAGTTTATGATGCCAGTACTCGTTGTGCTGTCTGTAGTTATCGCAGTATATTCTGTTAGCAGACCTGGCGCTATTGCAGGTGTGAAGTATTTTCTGATTCCAAATGTAGAAAACTTCTCATGGATGACAGTCGTATCAGCGATGGGACAGATGTTCTATTCCCTGTCAATTGCGATGGGTATTTTGATCACATTTGGTTCTTACATGAAAAAGAATGTGTCTATTGAAGGTTCAACAAAAAATGTAGAAAT
>OGRO01003203.1_pt1 | contig 11958 bp, 11 predicted proteins | sample 1553451 | NCBI WGS metagenome assembly OGRO01 (sample SAMEA2580021, study PRJEB22360) | human gut metagenome
TTATAAAAGAAAACCTCACATTTTTTCAAATGTGGGGTTTGTCAACAATCTGACTTGACAAGTTCTGTCAAGCATTTTTAACTAGTTTCCTTTTCAAATTCTTTCCATCTTTTTTCTGATAAGAAAAACTAGCATTTAAATTATTATATGAAACATCATCTAAACGACAAGATATTGTATCACCAATACGTAAGAAACAATTTTTCTTTTCATCAAAATAAGAAAGTGATTCTGGATAATAAGTACATTCTTTTAACTCTTTTCTTGGAATAAATCCACGTAGTCCATTCTCTAATTGAATTTGTATTCCAAATGGTTCTATCATCATGATTTTAGCTAAGAAATCTTCTCCAATAAATCCTTCTAAATATCCTACTTCAATCAGACGATCTACTTTTCTTTCACAATTTTCTGCTTGTACTTCTTGAATAGAACTATGTTGTAATTTTTTACTCAACTCTTTTTCTAATTTCATTGGAGATTCTACTCTTTTTTGTTTTTGAACATTCTTTAATTCTCTATGTGCTAATAAATCTGGATAACGTCTAATTGGTGAAGTAAAATGTGAATAGTGAGTACTTGCTAAACCGAAATGATTAAAGTTCTCAGTAGAATAATAAGCTTTTGTCATAGCTCTTAAAAACATATAAGCAATTGTTTCATAATTTTCATCATCTTTTAATTCATTTAATAAAGACTCTATTTGCCCAGGTTGTATTCCATCTTGTAAATCTAAGAAATAGTCATATCCCATCTTACGTAATTTTTCCATTACTTTTTTTATTTCATATAAATCTGGTTTTGGATGGACACGATATTGAAATAAATGATCTTGTTCTTCCATATAAGAAGCAGCACATTCATTAGCAGAAAGCATGAAGTCTTCAATCAGTTTTTCAGCCTCTTTTCGCGGTTCAAATTCTAATCCTGAAATATTTCCTTCCTGATCAAAAGTGAATTTTGGTTTTGTAAGTTCAAAGGAAATAGCGCCACGTCTTTCTCGTTTTTCTCTTAGTAAATGAGATAGTTTTTGCATTTCTTTTAATGTTTTTCTATATGGTTCATACCCTTCTACTGGTTTTCCTTCTAATACTTTATTCACATCTTGATAAGTCATCTTTTTACGAGAACAAATAACAGATTCCCCAAATGAATAGTTTAAAATATTTCCAAAACGATCAATTTCCATCAAACAAGAATAAGTAAGACGATCTTCTAATGGATTTAAAGAACAAATTTCATTTGACAAACGAACAGGTAACATTGGTGTTACCAAATCAGCAACATAAACACTGGTACCACGTTGATTTGCTTCTTGATCAATCGCACTTCCCTCTTGAACATAATGAGAAACATCAGCGATATGAACACCTAATAAATAGTTCCCATTGTCTAATTTATCTAATGATATCGCATCGTCTAAATCTTTTGCTGTTTGATCATCAATGGTAAAAATCATTTTATTTCTAAAATCAATACGCCCTTTCCTATCTTTTTCTGTTACAACCGTAGGTAATTGTTCTGCTTCCTGTAATACTTCTTTTGGAAAATGATTTGGAACGTGATATTCATCTAAGATTTGATGAATCAATGTTTTTATATCATATGCATTTCCATATACTTTTACAACTTCTCCATAAAGATTTCCTCTACTTCCTGATACTTTTACTAATACCTTATCATCTACTTTCGCATGTAATGTTTTTGTAAGGTAAATCGGTTCTTCATTCGTTTGATCTAATACTGCATAATAACTTCCATTCATTTCTATAATTGTCGCAGGCATTTCTTGATAATTACTTCTATGTTTCATAACTTCTCCTAACTTTTCTTTTAAATCATAATGAATTTTAATCAAAACGGTTTCACGATCTTCAGCACCGTTTACAAAACGTGTAGGTACTAAAATGTGTTCTCCATTTTCTAGTTCTACTAATCCAAATGTTCCATCTGTTTTATAGTAAGTGCCAACTTGATATCCATCACGTAATAAATATTTATAATATCCTTGTTTCTTTTCAATGTGTAATCTACTTTCCAATGCGTCAAGCACTTGTTCTAATTCTTCTTTTGGTAGTAAAACTTCTTTTTGAATTTCTTCAAATGATAATTGTCCGTTAGAAAGCAATTGTTCAATTGTTTTCATTTCTCGACGGTAAGAAAGTCCAAATAATTGGAATTTCTTCTTTTCTCTCTCTTCTTCACGTGATTTTCTAGAACGTTCTTCTTTCTCTTTTTGTAATTCCTCTTGTTCTTTTAAATAACAAAGTGTTGGTTCTATTTCTTCAAAGTGCTTTTCCAAAATAATAGAGACTAAAATTTGTTGATTTAAATAAGCAAAATAGTTTCTTGCAGGGGTTGTACAATGTGCATAACTAGATAATCCTAATCCCTTATGACCTGTATTTTCTGTTCGATAATAGGAAAATAATGGTAACATCTCCAATAAGTTCATGATATATTCTGGTTCTTCTAAAGAATTACAACAACGTTTGATATATTCAATCTCTTCCTCAGAAACATCAAAATCATTTAAACGGTACATCAGAGGAATTTGATTGATAAAACATAAACGAGATTGATAAAAGTTAACTAAAATTTTCAACTCTGAAATCATTAAATAAGAGTTTCCTTTTTCTCTATCATTCTGGTAATGAGATCCTGTTTTTAAGAAATAAGATAATTCCTTTACTAAGTGATATTTATTTTTATGTCTATTTTCTTTATGATAAAAACTCATAATATCATAAAACTTTTTCCAAGATTTTACTTTCTCATTCTTTTTATTTTTTAACATTTCACTGACTTGATCATAGCTATAATTTTTCTGAATATGAACAGAACCTCTTCCAATTTTTAAGTCAGTTAATTGATAATTCTTTTCTTTAGAAAACTTCAACTCATATACGACTACTTTTTTCTCTGTTCCATTTGCATTTAAAGAAAATAGTTCTCTTTTATTTTTCTTACTAATAATTTCTTTTTCCCCTTGATACCATTTTTCTTTTGCTTGATTTAATAAACTGTGTTGTTGTTTAAAAATATCTGGAACATCCACAACATACAAGTTGACATATAAATCTCCATCTTTTTCTCGAATCGATATCGCATCTTCTCTCAAGTTTGTTTTTTCATCGTCAATTGTAAAAATGTATTCATCCTCATATGTTTTTTCTCCAGGTAGAAAATGATATAACACTTGATCTTGCGCTAAAAATTTACCATGTTTCATATCTGACATCAAAGATCCTAATTTACGAAAACGGTATTCTAGATTCACTGGATGTTCCATCTTCTTCACATGTTCTAACTCTTCCTCATAAACAGTCAAGATCTGTTCTTGAATATCTGGATAAATAGATGTATGATTCAAAATAGTTTTCATAATCTCGTGATAATACAAATATTCTTTCTGAACTGGGGTATTTAAACAAGAAAGATATGCCTTGGTAATCGTTTGGATCAAAGATTCATCTTGAACCATTCCAAGCAACAACAAAGGTTGTTTTTCAATCTCCTGTTTGACATGTTCTAAATCTCTTTGAAAGAAGATATCTAAGAATAATACTTCTACTCGGCTTACTGTTTCTCCATCATGATGCAGATTTCCTCTCGTACATCGATAAACCTCATTTTGAATCTCTTGATAACGACTCCGAAATGGTAATTTTAATTTTCCTTCATTCAAGATTTTCTCGTAAATATCATCAATTCTAAGTAATGTATAATATAAATACTTAGTAGAAACATCTTTCTCATAAAAAGGAAAAGTTCGAATCTCTTCTTCCAAGAAATCCAATAATTTTTCAACTAATTGTTCATCATTACAATGATAATATGCTTTCAGTTGTTCATTTGTAATCTCTGGTTGTTTTGTGATTAGTTTTAATATTTCCATAACGTTTGAACTCCTTTACAAAAAAAGCGCGCAACGACCCAAACAAAGGCCTTACTGCGCACTACGTTTTAATTTATGAATTTGTTGTTTGATTTGAAATTGTAATACTCCCATAATTTCACCTAACTCACATCTTCATTATACAATATTTTTTTCTATTCGTCTCCTTTTTTTTGATATTTTTTCATTTTTTGTCTTCCAATTTTTTCCAGTTGGTTTTGCTCTGGATAAAATTCGGTAATAGAAAGTTCTGGATAAAACCTCATAATCTCTGCAATTGCACTTTCTTTTCCATCAGAACCATGAATGATATTATAAGTACAACAAGTTTTGTCTCCATAATCTCCACGAATGGTACCAGGATTAGCCTCTTTACTATCTGTTGATCCCATTAATGTTCTTACTTTCAAGATCGCATCAGGTCCTGACACAATCATAGAAATAACAGGTCCTGATAACATAAAAGACGCTAACACAGGAAAAAAAGGCTTTTCTAAAAGATGATCATAATGTTCACATACTTGTTCTTCTGTCATAGAAAATTCTTTGACATAATTCACAGTTAAAGAAGCTTGTAAAAAACGATTGATCACTTCTCCCAATAATCCTTTTTGAACACCATCTGGTTTTAACATCACATAAGTATATTCAATATTCTCTTGTTCTAACATATCCATTCCCTCCTATTTCTGTTCCATGACTTCGTTTAATAATGTAGACACTTTATCATATTCTTTTGTCGCAACTTCTTTTAACGGCTCTACCGCACTTTTCATACAATATCCATGATAATTTCTAACCATATCAATATCCGTATAGCCATTTCCTATCACATACATTTTATAATCATCTACGTTGAGATATTCTAATAACCATGTAACCCCTAAGCATTTACTGCATCCATCACTGACAACTTCGATAATTCCATCATGTAAATAAAAAGCACGTACTCTTCCACTGTAATACTTACGAATCAGTTCTATCTTTTCTAAAGCTTGTTCCTTTGTCGCATATTCAATATGAATTTTTGTTAAATTATTCGCATAAGCGCTAACCCTACTTTCTAAATGACAACAACAAAAATAAAATTTGGCTGAGGATAACTCTAAGTCTTTTCGTAATTGTTCTTTCGTATTTTTAGATATTGCTTCAGAATATAAAATCTCATCATCCTTATCTAAAATCGTCGCTCCATGGTTTAAAATTAAAAAGTGATATGGTATTTTGTATTTCTTAATTTCTTTCATCATATCATAATAACTTCTCCCCGTTGCGATCACTACAATATTTTTCTTTCTCATCCATTTCTTTAATAATTTAATATTCTCTTTGATTCCTTCTTCATCGATAAATAAAGTATCATCATAATCGCTGACTAAAATTTTTTTCACAAAAACCTCCTCCATCTAACACAACATACAACAAACATCATCCTACATGTCTATCATATCATGTTTTTTTGCTATTTCAAAGAGAAATTGATATAATATTTGCGGTGATATTATGAATGACTCTCTTTTTCGTAGTGTAAATCCAGAAAGATTTCTTCAGGTAAAGAGAAAACAAGAACAATTCTCTTATCAAGAATTCTTCTCTCAAAAAAAATTACAACAAGAAGATCATGGTGCGATTTGTCTGATTACCAACGAACAAGTTGTTACCATAGAAAATGATCATCATGGAGCAGGTTCTCATACCAATGCTTTTTTTGAGGTTATCTGTGCGATTTACAATATCGACGGTCCAAAAACCGCTTCCATTACAGATTCTTCTGTTTTCGCATTAAAACGGATCTATCAATTATTAGATCAAACCATTCCAATGAGAATTGTCCATGAAGGAGCTGGTGATACCTATTTTGGATCCAGTTATATTTTTGTAATCTTTCCTGAATCCATCACTTTCCAACAATATGAATTATTAAAAGCATATACCGAGAAATATCGACCAGTTTTAGAAGCATGCCAAGTGTGCCATCCAAAGTTTATCGTCTATAGCACAGACCATTCTTTAACAAACTATGAGCCCTACTTTGAAAAATCATTGGAATTTGCTTCTCATTTGATCAATCCAGCCAAAGAAATCATCGCTGATCAAAACCTCATCGGAGAAACTTTATCTATGTTAAAAAAGAAAAACAAGCAGATGTAATTCATACAAGTTGCTTGTTTTTTTATTTGCTCTACTCTTTTCCTAACCAGTTCCTAAATACGATAAATCAATCATGAAAACGTAATAGATAGCCATCTGGATCTTGAATCAACACTTCCCTATCTTGATATACATGATCTCCATTACGGTATGTATTTACCATCAAATCACGAAAAAACACAATCTCCTGTTTCTTCCATTTCTCATAATAAAAATCAAACATTTCTAACTCCATACTAAAATTCACACCATTCCCATATGGATACTCCAACTTTCCTACCGTCCAATGATCATTCACTTCTTCAATCATAATCTGATTCTTCTCTAACTCCAAATAACAAAAACGATCCTCTTTTCTTTCATATAATACATGAAATCCCAACTCTTGATAAAATGCTTTACTCCTCTTCCAATCACGAACACTAAGCTCTGGAACCAAAGACTGAAACGAAACCATTTCTTTTTCCATCTTCTCAATCTTCTTCTCCACATCATACCAATCCTTCACACGAATAATCCCTTCTTTTTTTAATACTTCTTCCTCTATCTTTTGATTACTCCAAGAAGGAAACAATAACTTCAAACTTCCATTCTTCAAACCACTTACACGATCATCAATCCGAATATCAAAAGTAAGTAATGATTTATTCTCTATAAAAATAAAATTCTTAGGATTTAAAAAAGGAAGCATCTCTTTTAAATATTCAAACTTATTCTTCAAATTATCGCTTGCTGAAATCACATCATCTCTCCATATATAAGAGGTCACAACATAAATCTCATACTTCTCATGAAGTCGTTTTAATACATCATAACACCCTTCTATCAAAGGAGCATCTTCATATAAACTGTGATATTGATACTGCTTTTGAAATTCCTTTTCTCGTCCACGAATCAAATCTTGACGATAAATTACATCTTCTTTCGTCATATCAATCTTTTTCCCTAGAAAAGATTCTAAATAATCTTGAAAACGATTTTCCGTAATCACATCATCCATGTCTACCATAATTGTTTTTTTCTTCATACTTCACCTACTATTCTTTACTCTTTTTCGTTTCTATAGAAAGTTGTTTCAAATACTGATCAAACGATGCAATCTCCTGATCCACCCATTTTCTTTTTTTGATATAATTTAACCATTTTTCCGGAATTGCTTCATACCCATAAATAATTCCAGCTAAAGCTCCAGTTAATGCACCAATTGTATCAGTATCATCTCCTAAATTCGTCGCACAAACAACCGCATCAGAAAAAGAATCCGTTGTTAGAATAGACCATAATACTGCCTCTAAAGTCTCTACAATATATCCACTAGAACCGATCTTCTCTTCTTTTACAGTTGCAAGATCTACTGTTGGAATTCTCTTATATATACTGTGAAGATCTTCTTGATACTCCTCTAGTCGATTGATCTTTTCTTGCATATTTCGATAAGCAGCATGTTTCTCACATCCCTTTAACAATTCAATCACATAAATCACATAGATGTAACAACCTAACACACTATAAATATGCGCATGTGTCATACTAGAAACTGTCTTCACCATCTCCCACGCTTCTTTACTCATCACATCAATATCAGTTTGATAAAGATAAAAAGCAACAGGTAAAATCCTCATCAAAGAGCCATTTCCATTCGAAGATAACTGTGTCATTCCACACGAAATATGTTCTGGATGATCCCTTAACACTTGAATCTGGTAACGTCTTAAAGCAATTGCAGTCGTCTTTTCAATATCAAACATCTCTCCATTTGGTGTAAACTCTCCTCGATGTTTCCAATCTAAAAAATTACGCAACATCTGTCGATAAATCTTAGGAAGTTCTGTTTCTTTTTTAAACGCATCCATCGTTGCAAAGATCATAGAACTATCATCCGACCAAGTCCCAATCGGAAAACGATACGTTCCCATCGGAATCATATCTGTCACTGGATTTTGTTTTAAACGATCACGATTCATAAATTCAATAGGAAGTCCAAATGCATCGCCAATCACAAACCCATAAAGTCCCGATACAAAGGGATCTTTTTTCTCTTCTTTCTTTTTGAACAAACGATTTAACATGAGTAATCCCTCCGCTCTATTTTTACTCAATTCATGCTCATACTTATCATAACACAAATCGTAGAAGAAAGTAACATATATGTAAACTTTTCAAAAAGAAATAAGTATGTTATGATAATAGCGAGGTGTGTCGTTTATGTATCCGTTTCGTATTTTAAATAAAAGAAAATATGCTTTATGTTTTTTCAATGCTTTCTGTGAAAATCTCTGCTTATATATTATGCCAGTTTTTTTATCCATCCTTCTTACTGCCCCTTTTACCATAGAAAAGATGAAATGGCTTATCATCCTAACTGTTTTAGTAAAGACATTAGAAATTGTTTTCAACATCATTTGGAACACTTCGGTATTTCGATTTGTAGAATATACCAAAAAAGATTTACAAATATCCTACTTTCGAAGAATCTGTCAAATGAATCTATCCCGTATTCACCATATCCATACTGGATATTTAAAAAAACAACTAGATCTTGTAACAGAAGAAACCGGAAATCTTTTACACCAACTTATGATGACAATCAATGGCTTTCTCATTGCCATAACCATCTTTTTATTTCAAGTGTGGACACAAAGCCCATTTCTTTGTATTATGTGTATCTTCTTTATTCTGTTGATTGTAGTTTATAACTTCTTAATCACAAAAAAGAATGTTGCGGTTCAAGAAAAGTACAACGATACCTTATCGAAATATCACAGCACGTTTGTCGACTTTCTTCAAAATATACGTATTGTCAAAAACTTTGATGCTCTTAAATTTTCTACAAATTCGATAGAACAAAAATTTGAGCCAGTAAAAAAGCCATTAAAAAAAGCAAATCAATTTCGCAGTTACCGCTCAGATGGTATTAACGCTCTCATCTATCTCATGTATACAATGGTACTCATTCATTTATTCTTTCAAATGAAAGAAGGAATCGATGTCTTTCACTATGTTGTATTTTATTCTACAATGTTTAGTGGATTAGATACAGAATTAAGAGGTGTTGCTAACTTATTTATTCATTATAATAAATTCAAATCAGCAAACGATCAAATAGAAACAATGTTAATTCCAGAAGAGCCACAAAATAAAATAAGAAATTGGAACACAATTACAATGTCTCACATTGATTTCCAATATAGTCAAAACGATCAATTACACATTCAAATTCCACACTTTACAATACATAAAAAAGAAAAAGTAAGTATTATTGGAGAATCTGGGCAAGGAAAATCAACATTCCTGTATCTATTCTGTAGGGCCTACCCTGTTTCCAATCAAAATTATCTCGTCAATCAGATTCCAACGTCAAAAGCACCAGATGTAGCTTATATTTCACAAGAGGCAGACTTTCTAGACTTGTCAATTCGCGAAAATCTCTGCTTAGGGAAAAAAATAAAGGAACAAGATTTATTGAACTGTCTAGAAGATGCCGGACTCCTCGAATGGATTCACCACTTAGAACACGGACTTGATACACTTGTTGGCGAAAAAGGAGTCAAACTTTCTACAGGGCAAAAACAAAGACTAAATATGATTCGCGGTATTTTATTGGATAAAGAAATCTATATTTTAGATGAACCAACCTCAAATTTAGATAGTCAATCCGAAGAAAAAATTTATAGTATGATTCAAAAATATCTAAAAGAGAAAACTGTAATCATTGTTACTCATCGTATGAAATTAACGGAATTGTGTGAGAAAAACTACTGTTTTAAAAACCATGTTATGGAGGAAATAGGAAGTAGAAAACAATAAAATAAGTTGCTAATTTGCCGTGGAGCCATGTTGGAATCTCTCCACAAGATTTATATAAAAATAAAGAAAAAAGGAGGAAGATTAAACATGTTAGAAGGACAGAATGATTTATTAATTTATAAAGATAAAGATGGAAATATAGTGGTGGATGCGATATATAAAGATGAAACTTTATGGCTGACTCAAAAAGGGATGGCTAAGGTTTTTGGATGTAGTGTTGATAATATATCATTACATTTAAAAAATATTTTTAAAGATAAAGAATTAGATGAATTTGCAGTTGTCGAGAATTCCTCGATAACTGCAAATGATGGAAAAAATTATAAAACCAAAATATATAGTTTAGATGCAATTATTGCTGTTGGGTATCGAGTAAACTCTAAGAAAGCGACTGAATTTAGAATATGGGCGACGAAAGTATTAAAAGAATATATCATAAAAGGATTTGCTTTAAATGATGAAAGATTTATTAGAGGAAATAAATATGATGCTAAATATTTTGATGAATTATTAGAACGAATTAAAACAATTAGAGTAAGTGAAAGAATGTCTTATCAAAAGATTACGGATTTGTTTATTGCAACTTCTACAGATTATAATCCCAAATCAGAAGAAGCTTATACGTTTTTTAAAATCGTTCAAAACAAACTTCATTATGCTATTTCTGGCCATACTGCTACAGAGCTTATTTATCATAGAGCAAATGCGAATAAAAAACATATGGGACTCACCAATTGGCTAAGTTGTACCAAATGACACGAAATGAAAAAATAGTAAAATTGCTTTATTTTAAAGGAAAATTTGGTAATAAACATATAACGCTAAATGAATTAAAAAGTAAAAAGAATGATAGCAACTTTACTATTATAGTATCAATTATTAAAAATGGGAGGGAGAACAATGAATGAACATGGCAATATCATTATTTATAAAGATAAAAATGGCAATGATAATATAGAGGTTAAATTGCAAGATAATACTGTTTGGTTGAATCAAAAACAACTAGTAAAATTATATAATTCAAGCAAATCCAATATATCAGAACATATAAAACATATATTTGAAGAGGAAGAATTGGATGAATTATCAACTGTTCGGAAATTCCGAACAGTTGCCTCAAACGGAAAAACATATAATATAAATTATTATAATCTTGATATGATTGTAGCTATAGGGTTTAGAGTAAAATCTAATATTGGCACAAATTTTAGAAAATGGGCAAATGAAAGATTAACCGAATATATGACAAAAGGTTTTACTATGAACGATGATTTATTAAAAAGAGCTGGTGGCGGATTATATTTTGATGAATTACTTGCAAGAATTCGAGATATTAGATCATCCGAAAAAGTTTTTTGGAGAAAAATATTGGACATATATGCGACATCTGTCGACTATGATCCTAAGTCAAAGATAACACAAAATTTTTTTAAAACCGTTCAAAATAAAATGCACTGGGCGGTACATGGACACACTGCTGCAGAAATTATAGTTGAAAGAGCAGATGGCAACAAAGATTTTATGGGTTTAACTACATTTAGTGGAGATTATCCAACATTATCAGATGCTAGGGTTGCTAAGAATTATTTAACAGATAAAGAATTAGATATTTTAAATAGAATTGTTTCAATGTATTTAGATTATGCAGAATTACAAGCTATTGAAGAAAAACCGATGACTATGCAAGATTGGGTTAAAGAATTGAATTATTTTTTAACGATGAATAGAAAAGATATATTAAAAGGAGCTGGAAAAGTTAGTCATGAAGAAGCTTTGAATCACGCAAAAAAAGAATATGATAAATATAAAAATAGAATTGCCTTAAAGCCAAGTGAGGTAGAACTTCATTACTTACAAAGTATTAAAGATTTAGAAATGATTGATACTAAAAATTAATCCGATCATTTGGACTAATTAACTGGCTAAGTTGTACCAAATGACACGAAATGAAAAAATAGTAAAATTGCTTCATTTTAAAGGAGTAATTAATAATAAGCATATTAATATTAAATTGTGTGACGAAAAAAAGGATAGTAGTTTTACTATTCAGACTGTTGACAAAGTAAAATTTGTTAATAGTCTTTAATTTTTATAAAAAATAT
>OGRO01003213.1_pt1 | contig 11922 bp, 13 predicted proteins | sample 1553451 | NCBI WGS metagenome assembly OGRO01 (sample SAMEA2580021, study PRJEB22360) | human gut metagenome
AATCATATTAAAGCCTCCTTATTTTATCTTCAAGATAATCTAAATTATCTTTACGATATTTGTTAATTTGTCTTTGAATATCTTCAAGAAATAAGACTTCCTTTTCTCTTTTATTAGAAGCTAATTTTTCTTTTTTAACTTTTCTTCTAAAAGAAAAGTATCGAAAAGTATCAAAATACCCCACATAAAAATGTATCGTGCTTGATGAACTATACCAAGAAGCGCCTCCTACTTTATAATCTATATGACAATAATCAACAAACTTCCATTGTTTATATGTAACTGGATATATCTTTTTTAGCTGAGAAATTTTTATTTTTAGATTATCTTCACTTCCTTTTCTATCTATAAAATAAAAACCGAATAGAAGAATAGGCAGAAAAGAATAAGAGCTAATAAAATAACTAAAAATACAATTAGTAATGCTAACAATTTAATTCTCCTTTCCTTTTTTCTATAAATATTATATCAAAATTTTATAAAATTTTCAAATTAAAAAAGAAGAAAACCTTTCTGATTCTCTTCTTCTGTATCTTAATGAGCTTCTCTATCGTATTGATGAATTTTTGGAATATATGCGGCCAACATTGGTGAAATATTTTTATATTTATTAGAATATGCCTTCTCTGACAATATAAATGGGTCCATATGATGCTGAACAAAATTAGCGATTAATTTGCTTTCTAAATAATTACAGGCATATTCTTTACTTGATAAAATCATATAAGCAGAAACATTTTGATGACCATAATAATGGGCAATTTCACTAGGTTCGCCCTTATAATTCTTAAATTCTTTACAAAAGCCCTTGCCAATATCGTGATATCGACAAGCACTTACTACCATCTTCGGCGCACCGTCTTCTTTTGCTAATTTTTCTGTTAAAAGCATATGCTCACCAATAGTTAAAGAATGGTGAGGATTATCATGAGAAATACTTCTAAGTTTTTCTAGTTCTTCCTCTAGAGAAAAATTATGAAAAGGAGAAATAGAGTAGATGAAATCCCAACCCTCTAATTTCCAATTGGGAAATTCAAATGATTTTATCTGTTTCTTAATAACTTCGACAGGAACTTTTCTATCTCTTTTCTCCTGATTTTTTACGCAAGAATTGTAATCAGAAGCAATAATGATACAATGTTTTGGCGTTTTATATTTCTGAATTTCCTGAAGAAAAGCTCTTCGTCTTTTTGCGCTCAAATTACAGGCGTCATAAACTACTGTTTTGCCTTGCGAAAGAGCCTCTTTTACTCGACTATGAAGAATTCGGAACACTTTTTCGTGGTCTTTTTGAATAGAGGCATCACCATATAATTCTTTTCTTATTTCATCAGAAGAAAAAATTTCAACATTTTCTCCCTCTAATTCTCCCCAATATTTAATTTCTTTTGCAAAGGTACTTTTCCCAGAGCCAGAAATACCTACAAGCATAAAAAAGGCCATTATTTCTCATTCCTTTCTATAATTTCTTCCAATGTCACCGGCGCCCAGTCGTATAATCCAATAAAGGCATTATACATATTACAAGGCTTGTCATAAAGGTCTACCATTTCTTGTTTAATATGCTTCATCATATTATATTCAAAACTGATGTGAACATGCCCATACAGATGATAATCTCCGTAGTAATGGCGATTGAAACAAGGGATAGGATAATGGCATAGAACAATATTAGTAGAACCATATGGGATTTCTTTATAGTTGGCTATTTCATTAAATAGACTTCGAAATTCTGAATTACGAAGTAGTTTTCCATCATGATTACCAATGATAAGATTCTTGTTTCCATTTAAAGAAGTTAAAATCTCATTAGTTTTCGTTACATTGTGCCAACTAACATCACCAAGAATCCATACGGTATCTTCAATACCTACTTTATCATTCCAATTTTTAATAATTGCTTCATCATTTGCTTCCGTTGTTAAAAACGGTCGATTATCATAAGACAAAATATTTTTATGTCCAAAATGTAAATCTGATGTAAAAAAAATTTTACTCATATCTAATCCCAGAGATGGAAGAATTTTTCCTTTAGCATATCAAAGCCAATATTCTTTTCGGAATCTATTTTATCTTCTATCTCTTTACTCCTTTCTATATAATTATCATAAAGTTCTTTGTTTTTAGGAAGGTCTTTATCCTCATTAAGCTCATATACTCGATGATAATATTCATCCCAATAAGGATTACTATAAACTTCATTAGATTCTAAACAATTATGAAAATGGTCTGCCATTTCGTTAAGATACTTTCCCCATTCTTCATCAGTCATATTGCAAGGATAACCATGACGAGTTTCATTAAACTCTCTTAGAGTATCTTCAAAGAGCTTCCCATAAAAAATATCCATTGACCATAAGTCCCTATAACAATAACCTTTCGTCGCGCGCTCCCACGCACAATTTATACTTCTAAAAAACCACTTTATTTGATTAAATACTTCATACCACCGATAAGGTGCTTTCTTAAAAACACTTAAATCACTCTTCATTTTTTACCTCATTATCAAAATTATAAGTTGTATCCCAATCTACAAGGGGAGGATTTTCTTTCTCCTCAAATTCTTCTTTAATACTTTTTACCATAATATCATAAACAATATTATCCATTTCTTCTTTTACTTCTTCGTTGACCAAAAGAGGCATTTTCTTCATATAATCTTCTTTCATTTGGTCAATATGTTCCATAGATTTTCTTGCCATTCTTTCAGCATCGAGTAAACTATAAAGATTTTCTTTTGCCATCATAAGAACTCCCTGCTCGTTAATATGAAAAGTCGTTAGGCAAGTTTTAAAAGATGCTCCATTAAAGAAAGCATCAATAAAATTTTCCATGCGAAGAATATGGTGAAGTTGTTTCCCGTCATATCCCCATTTATCAATCTTCCATTTGATGGTAGGATAGGGGTGAGTAAGTGCTTTAAATTTCTCCATTGCCATACCTGCCATGCAATTCATAGCAGCATAGTTATTATAATGTACAATTTCTTCTCTCATTGCGCGCAACCGATTGATTTCGTTCTCATATCCGTGCATTACAGAATAATACTCTGTGAATAGAACTTCGAGGAAATTGATATTCTGTTTTCTAAAACAATCAACCATCAATCGGATATCTTTTACATCGCAATGTTCTAAATTCTCCATTTCGTGAGTATAACTCTCTGGTTTCTTATTTAAAACAATATCTCTAAAAGAGGGCAACACAAATGCTTTAGTATCAATATCACTTTCTTCAGTATCTAATTTATAATTCTGACTACCTTGAAGAGCAATATAAATAATTTTTTTTGTTTCCGACATCATTCATATGCTCAAAAAGACGATTCATAATAAAATCTTTATCCATACTTTATCCTCCTTCTATCTTATAATTATTATATCAAAATTTTGAAAAAAAATCAAAAAATAAAAGAAGTGGTATAACCACTTCTTTCAAGCTGTTCTTCTCCACATATAACAAGTTACATAAGGAGGATAGTTTTGTCCGTTTTCTTTTGTTACACCACTACTTCCAGAACTACCAGAATAACTTGTAACTGAATCATTTAAGGTATGTGCATGAGAGCCTGCAGAACCACTACTTCCAGAGTGATTAGATACTGAACCTTCTAAAGTATGACTGTGAGAGCCTGCGCTTTGTCCAGTAATATTATAGCTTCCACCAGTATTTGTATTACTACTAGTTCTATGAATTGTATAACCATATCCACCAGAAGCAGAGTCGTGGTCGGCACCTATTTTATGACTGTGGGAACCTCCTGATGCTACAGAAAAGGTATCACTATGTCCATGATTGATTGTGTGGGTGTGTGCTCCTCCAGATGCAATCGAAAAATTATCCTCATGAGTATAATTTATCGTATGAGTATGAGATAAATTTCGTATATTAGCATATCCGCCATTAAGATTAGCAGAATCAAAAGACATGCTAATATCTTCATTATCTGTAGATGTACCAACACCAACGGGAACCCTTCCTTGTCCCCACGCAACCCACGTTCCACCAAAAATTGTTTGTGGATTTATTGATGACGTACTCATATAAATTGAACCAACTGGATAAATTTTCTTTGCTATTGATTGAAAATAAGTTGTACCTGCGAGATAATCTAGCATTACTTTCTCTGATACAGGATATAATTCGGAAGGAACTGAGGAAAGCTCTTTAAGAACTTTTGCTACTGGCTTTACCTCAGCCTTCCCATTTTTTATATATAAGACTTCATCTGTATCACAAAAACCTAATTCGTATTTAAGTAATTTATCTGGATATTCAACAGGACTAGAAGCTCCATGCCTTACGGTATATCTATTCCCCATTATCACTCCTCCCTATAAATTCTATAACTAAGCATTTTATTAAAATAATTCTGGCATAAGTTCCTTTACTTTTGCTATACAAAATTTATTCATTAATTTAAAGTCAATCTTTGGCATCTTAAATTCTTTAACGATATGCCACATTTCTTCATCAACAAGACAATACCATACTGTATTAAGCAACCGAGGAATAAGTTTGTTATTCCAACTACCAACTTGAAGCTCAATCTTTGCTTTTTCTTTTTCACACAGCGCGCGAGTGATATACTTATCTACAATAGCTGATTCTACATAGACAGTCTCTTTCTCGATTGGACCCATCGCCTTATGGAATTTTTCTTTAAACTCCGTACGAACAATTTTTGCATAAGCCTGACGACCATATTTATTACGATAATTTGGATTTTTAATTACAATTCCTTCTCCATGCCCGACTTCACTATCTGGAAGTAGGAAATTGGCATTATCAAGCTGATGCTGTAGTTCTTCAAGAGAAGGATTTTTTAGAACTGCAAAAACAGGAATATAATCAAGCCCAGCCTCTTCAATCACATCTCTCCATTCGTAATAATCTAAATAACGCTCAGTTTCTATATCATAAACGTCAAAGATATAGAAGCCACCCCATGCTTCAGGACGATAATATTTAATAGTATGTTTAACAAGATACTCTCCATAAATAATCCAATTAGGATGCTCATGAAGAACTTTAGTGAGGCGGCCATCTTCAAGATACTTGGCCATAAATCCAGCGTTATCTTTTTCAAGAGTTAGCTCTCGATTACGAGAACCAAAACATACTTGTCCTTCATCATTTAGCCAAACAACTGAATTTGTTCCATCAATTTTAGTAGTCAACTGCACAGTACCAAAAAGAATATCTTCAACCTCATCATTACCAAGTCTTTCAATATGCAAATAGCGCTTATATTTTGCCATATTTTTTACTCCCTTTCTTTTTTTTGATAAATATATTATATAATAAATTTATGAAAAAATCAATTTTTAAGATTTTATTAGCTGTTTAACTAATGACTTAAAATTGGCTAAAAACTTAATTGAAAAAGTAGAGTGGGATTCAACATCTTGTCTTTGCTGTTCCCAATAATCGTAAATATTTTCTCCATCTGACATTGGAACTCTTTCTGGCCATAAGATACTACCCGGCATACTAAAAGTTACTTTAAAATAATCAGAAGGAACTCGTTGAACTTGTCTAATTGCTTCTCCCATTGTTATTAGTAAATAAGATAGTGGCACCAATACTCCGTCAAGATTAAACATATGAATAGATCTATCCTTCGATTGACCTATTGTTTGCCAGTCATCAAAGAGAAAATTTGCAATGGCTGAACTCATCATTAAACGAGTTTGGTCTCGAATATAAGATTGTTTATCTTCTCCAATCGCTCCGCCGATTGTATTGTAAAGAAGATTAACTAATCCTTCTCCGTCAATATTTAGCTCTATTTCATCTAAAACAGAGGGTAATTCTGATAGCGGTTGAGAAGAACCGGCACTAAATCCTCTAAAATTATTCCCTAAAGAATAATTTTTTACATTTTCAAATACTACAAAACCATCTCTTATTTTATTTATATAATCATTATAAAAATTTTCAATTATAGTTCTATTTTCTTCTAAAGAATCTCCTGTTAAATTATTATTTAATTGCTCAAAAATATTTTCTAAATCTATATCAACGGAAGCTGAAAATAAATGTACATTATCCGTTTTTAATATATTAGATTTTAATGTTCCTCCTCCACTCATGTTTTGCATAGAACTAACGATATATTCCTGAACAAATCCTGCGGTACTTCTCGCTCCAATTTCCCCAAGTTTCATAGATTCTTTTACATTTTTCGCCAATCCTTTAGTTGTTTTTCTATTTTCTTGATAGCGTTGAGTTTGCCAATTAAAAATATCTTTAACTATGTTTTGTAAATTATATCTTTTAAAAACATCGCTTTTAAATTGCTCAAGCTGTCCATTTGTTTTTTGTAATAATACTGCTGCTTCTGACCATATTTGAACTTCTTCTCCATTTATTATATCTTTTTGTTCAGACATTTTTTTAACAGCATCTTCAACAGCCAATTCAATTAAATTTGTTATTTTTTCCGTCCATCCGATGTAATCTCCATTTGCTATCATTTCCATACCTTTTTGAGTATCTATAAAACCTCTCAATCTATTAGTAATAGCTGTAGATAAATAAGAATCAAAATATGAAGCTGCTGTTGGCGCGCGCTCCTTCTCTTTATTTGCCTTTAATTTTGATAATAAATTCCGATATTGCCCTTTTAATCCCATCAATTCATTTATTGCATTAATAAATTTAGGATAATCTTTTAACGATACATTATCTATGTTAATACCAAAAATCTCTCGGAGTAATTGCCTTTCCTTGTTTTGTTCTGCTTGTCCAGCAAAAATTAATTTCTCTGATATATCCGAATAAGTAACTTGTTGTGCTCCTAATTCTATAGAAGAAAAATCACTCATCGCACTTTGATATAAATTTTTCCAATTTGCTTGTGCATCTGGCGCATTTAATCTTTTATAGAATACATATCCATCTTTTAAATAAACCATATATACACTCTCCTAAATAAAAAGGGAGCGATTCTTCCGAACCGCCCCACGGTATATATAAACAGACATATAAATGTCTGGATTTATTAGTCAAGCAAATCGGCTAATTGAGCGGTTTCGCTTCTTTCTGATTTCTTTAAACGAACATAACCAAAAAGTTTATTTCCTTTTAGTCGCTCTATCATAATCTTTAAGCCACTATATTTTTCAAAAACTTCTTTATCGGTTTGTTTAAAATCACCATCAAACCAAATTTGACTTCCTTCTCCGACACGTCCAATTAAAAGTTGAACGTGTTCCTTGGTTAAATTCTCTGCTTCACTAACAAAAAGTATTGAATTTTTTATATCGCGCCCTCTCATAAATCCTAAATGTTCAATTTCTAACTTTGGTTCTGGAGGAGACATTAGCATTTGTAAACCATCAATTCCACCCACATGGTCTGCGATTGGTTTAGCATAAGGCAGCAGCTTATTATACATTTCACCGGGAAGCGACCCCAGCGGGTTTGAATTTTTTACTTCAATATTATTTCTAACATATACAATCTTATCTACTTTATTTTTTTCAATCATAGATAAGGCATGACCTAACATAATAAAAGTTTTTCCTGAGCCAAAACGACCTGTAATTAACTTAACAGTAATATTTGGATTTTGTAGTAAATCGAAAGCCAATTCTTGTTCAGCGTTTCGCGGCTTTAAAGTGCCCATGTATTCGTTCGAAATATAATGATATTTTAGAGGAACAAAATTATCTCCATCTACTCTTAGTTTATCAATAAGAGAACAATCTTCATTATCTAACATATAAAGATATTGATTTTGTATCATATCTAAGTCTCTTGGCTTTAACTTTCCTTCATAAATTTCAGCCATCTCTTTTTGAAATAAAATTTCCTCTAATCTTCCTGTATATTCATTCAACAATATCGCTTCCTCCATTACAGAAGAGTAGTAATATCAGTGATTATTTCATCACAAACTCCCTTTTCAAGTGCTTCGTCTTTTCTAACGTACCATTCACCGATAATTTTTTCTCCTACTTCTTCTTCAGTATACTTTGTGTGTTCTACCATAAAATTCATTAACTCTTCAACTGAGGTTTGATAATCTTCAATTTGAGAACAAACCTCTTGAAAAGTTCCTTGAAAAGCTCCTGAGCCTTGGTGGAACAAAAAATATCCTCTCGGCAACATAAATCTTTTATGACAAGACAAATAAATAAATGCTGCCGCACTAGCACATTTACCCATATTAATTCCCCAAACAGGAGTTTTACTTAGTTTAATAACATCAATTAAAGTGTTATTAACATCTAAATCCCCGCCAGGAGAGAAGAAAAATAGTTTAATTGGAAGTCTATTTTCTACCTCTATGTCACTATCCTCTTTATTCCATTGTAAGATTAATCTTGCAATTTCAAGAGAATAGTCATCAATTTCATTGTCAATCCAAAAAGACCTATCTTTTATTCCTTTATAAAAAGTAAGTAATTCTGGGTCGGGTAATTGTAAATTTTCTAGGTTATGTGGGATATTTAAAATTAAATCTTCCATTGATTTTCTCCTTGCAGATTTCTGCTTACCAAAATATCTTTATTCAAATCTTAAAACTAATCTTCATATGGGGTTCTATAACTCCAATCCCAATAGTCATTAGTTTCAAGACTTTGACGAAAATGATTATATTGCCCGTCACCATTGAAGAAGAAATATCCTTGTGGAAGAGTTCTTCCAACATTTTCTATTCCCTCTTTTTCTAGTAACCATCTAGTAACAACATCCTTTGCTAGTAGCAGTAAATCTTCCTCTACTGGTGTATCAGGAATCCATGCAAATTGATATTTTGCTGTTATTACTTCCGATATTGAATTTGAATATTTCTCACTATCAACCCGATTTAAAACACACCATGCTACCGCGGCCTTATGAGAATCTTCTTCTATTCCTCCGGCTTCTCTATACATAACTTTAGCTAACATTGTAATTTCGTTATCCAATCCAGATAATTGTTCGTCTACCTTTTTTCTTTGTTCTTCTGTTACGAGAACCTGAATTGTGTCAGAATAATTTATTCTAGTATCTTCTACTTTTTCAACGGGCTTCTCTTCTGGAATTTTTGTAGAAGGTTTCTCCACAATTTCTTGTTTAATAGAGCCAACCTCTATTACTTTTTCAGCTCCTTTTTTTGCTTCATTTGCGGCCACTATAATCTGGTTTGAAGCAGAAGTATCGTCCCCCGATACTTTTGGAGCATTAACAAGCACATAAGAACTTAAACCAATACAGCAGAGAAGTGCTGTTAATATCCTCAAAAAACTTTTCAATAAATATTCTCTCCTTTTTTTTTTATTACGATTATAGAATTTGGATATAGTTATTAAAAACTATCGTAATTTTTTCACCCAATTCATTATCATCGTGGTAATGACCAAAGTACCAATGATTAAATCTGACCTTATCATATACGTCTTGAAGAAATTTCTCCATTGTCTTGTCAACTTTACTTTGGTCTACCAATGGAAGAAAAAGATATTTCGGTTCATACGAAAGTGGCGCCGTATGCGATAGAATATAGTCAAATGAGTTATCTGTTTTAATTAAATCTAAAATTCTATTCCTGTCTTCTTTACTCATTTGCTCATCACTAAACCAATTATAGCCACAACTTATTCGGAAAAATTTATCAATGCTATACGCTCCACCAAGAATAAGAAATCTTTTTTCATCTATTTCCATAGTTCCATCCATAGGAAAAATAATATTTGGGTACTCCTTTTCTACCCAATAATTACATTTAATTTTTGGAGAAGTAGTAAGTATATAAGATGGGATTGTTGAAGGTCTTGCCTCATGATTTCCATGTACACATACTAGTGTAATCGGGCACTTAGAAATCATTGCTTTTATTCTTTTATCTTTCTTACCTCCATAATAATTAATTCCTGCATCACCTAAAATAATAAGTATATCATCTAGCGTAGTATTATTTTGTTTGCACCAAAGAGGAAGAAAAGAAAAGTCTCCATGTTTATCTCCTGTTATAAATATTCGACCCATAATAACCTCCTTTTCTATATTATTATAAAAGAAATCCGCCAGAAAGTCAAGTTCTGGCGGGAATGCTCACCACATATCTGGATATTTCTTTTTATATTGGCTTGAAATTAATCTCCTACATACCTCTTCGCTTTCTTTTAATTCTTTTTCTTCTTCGGCTTCTTTCTGTAAATCTCGATAATCTCCGTATCCAAACTCTTTCGGTTTCAGTTTACCTTCATTCATCAGTTCCGTATAAGTAGAACGAAGCATATACTTTACGGTTTGTCCTTTGGTTGTCCCTTTTACTACCATTCCATAATCAATTAGCTTTTTCATTTCTGCTGCAATTTTCTGAGAGGTTACATTACTAAGTTCATAACTGTAGGGACTTGTAGTTTTAATCGTGTTAATATCTACACCACTAAATTTGGCCAATTCACCTAACGCACCCATAATATTGAATCTAATTGCGCTATTTTTCTGCTCTGAATAACTAGATTTACGATACGACATACTATTTCCCCTTTCTTTTTTCTATAAATAGTATATCATATTTTTATTTTTTATTCAAATTATTTGGGTCCAACGGTGAGAATTGAACTCACTCCTATAGAGCCACAATCTATCGTTCTACCATTAAACTACATCGGACATATGGCACCCCATAAAAGATTCGAACTCCTATCTCAAGATTCGTAGTCTTACATCCTTTCCATTGAACGAATGGGGTATATGGTGCGCCTAGTAGGATTTAAACCTACGACCTATGGTTTAGAAAATCATTGCTACTTTCCAGACTGAGCTATAGACGCAAAATAAAAATCCCCTTTTGGGGATAAATCTATATAAAAGGCTTTCGCCCGAATATTTTGTCTAATCTTCAACCCACAAAAGATTAGTATCTGATATTCCCTTCTTGAATATCTTCTCCATAAAATATTTGGTTGGGCTAGTTGGAATCAAACCAACACCAAAAGAGTCAAAGTCTTTTGTACTATCGTTATACTATAGCCCATCATTTGCCGAGTGGTGACGCACTCGGCATATGTCTACTTTTCCTCGTCACAGGGCCAGTAAATACTACAGGTTTTAAATCTGTGGGTTGGCAGAAGATAAAAGATTTGAACTCTTACTACTTGGGTTGGAACCAAGCGTGCTACCGTTACACTAATCTCCTAAATAATGAGAGGAGAAGCCATCTAGAATAGCCGTGCGCTTACCACTCCTCTTGTTTGGAATATATCACACTTTAAAATAAGGTAGGCTACTCACTATTGGGGCGACCGCATTTTCACCTATTAATCCTCTCATATTTTTGTTGCAACCGTCAGCATGAGTTCTGACTTCTGGCGATTCCGATGGGACTCGAACCCACGATAACCTGAGAGACAGTCAGGCGCATTAGCCACTATGCTACGGAACCATATAAACTAGACACTTTTTAATGAATTAAAAGTATAATAAAAAACACTTTCCTATTCCTAAAATTCTTTTGCTGTAAGTGTCTAACTTCTTAAATAATTCAAGACGCAGAGGGAATCGAACCCTTTTAAACAGTTTTGCAGACTATTTTTTAAACCATAAAATATTTGCTGTATGCGCCTTTTCTTTAACAATACTAGACTCATTATGTCAAAAATTCTAAAAACCAATATTAGTAATTTTATTAAAATTTTGCTGGAAGAGTCTATATGGACCAGTATATCGGATTTGAACCGACACCAATAGAGTGGAGGTCTATTATGCTACCATTACACTAATACTGGATATAAAATACATCAGACGTACGTTTTATATTCGTAAATACAACTGATGTATGATGGTAGTAGTGGATAGAGTTGAACTATCGTTTCGGCGTTATAAGCACCGCACATTAACCGTTGTGTTACACTACTATATGGTGCTCCAGGATAGAATCGAACTATCGCAGCGCGGTTCTTCAGACCGCCGCTCTACCAA
>OGRO01003214.1_pt1 | contig 11920 bp, 10 predicted proteins | sample 1553451 | NCBI WGS metagenome assembly OGRO01 (sample SAMEA2580021, study PRJEB22360) | human gut metagenome
CACTGCGTGGGCGCTACACTTTATGTCGCCAACGACTTCGTCCGTTGCTCAAAACAACTAAAAAAGGTCTGAATTTAAAATTCAGGCCTTTTTATTTAATTAAGGGAATTATTTAAAATCTCCTTTGCAAATATTATAGGTACGTTCTTATTTTGTTGAAAAATTTGTTGGTAGTATTTTTGTGGGACTTTTCTCTCTCCTACATAAGGTGATACTTCCATAGTCAGTGCTGGCTTTTTGTAATTTTCTATAAACCAATCTTTGTAGCCGTTACCCAAGTTTATCTCTTCTTCTGGCAGTAAATTATATGTTGTTTCTTTTGATATTTTTTTTGCAATTTGCAAATCTCTGTCTTTTTCCTCTTTAGATTGGTTAAATTGCCAGTAGATTTCTTCTCCCGATGAGTGATAAGATATGCTGCCCTCAAATAAACAAAATTCTGTCAAGTCCTTTAGGGCACATGTTTCTGGCTCGGAGAAATACCAAGGCCCTGTATATCCCTTTGGTCCATGGTAGTTTACTGTATCATTTGATGAGTGTTTTGTGGGATAATTTCTATTTAAATCTACTCCTCTAATATTAGATTTCCAGCTTTCAAAGCTATTTCTTTGCAAATAAAACATATTTTTATATTGATTTGATAAAAAGTATTTTCCATTTAAGACTAAATCTGCTCCATCAGGATTTACCAATGGCACAAATACAAGGGTCACTTTATGCAGAAGTTCTCTTATATTTATGTTGTCTACAGATGAGTTTTTTTTGTATAAGTTTAATATATATTGAATTTGATCTAGAAGTAGTATGGTATTTATCATTTCTCTGGCGTGATGGGTGGCGTTGATTAAAATTTTCTTTGATCCAATTCCTAAGTTTATGGCTAACATGGGTGTGTTTTCTACGGATGAACCTATTTTGTATATGGAGAGCAGTTCCCTTTGGTCTTTTGATATGTTGCAGATGGCTTTGTTTACATCTTCTGAGAAATTCATTGAGTTGTACAAGTTTATGTGGCTCAAGTTATCACTCCTTTCTCCTATTTATAATATTGTATTTGTAGACCTTGTATACTTATTATTTTGAAGAAAGATTTTTATAAAATCACCATATGCATAATAGACTTTTCCATTTAGAAATTTAGCATAACTTCCTTTAGATGTTATTTTGTATACTTTTTTAGTAGATGCAAGGTGTATCTGCATTTACATGGATGGTAGAAACTAATAAAATACTGATTGCAAATAGAGTGCACATTAATTTTTTTAAATATTTTTTCATTTAACCCCTCCATTTATTTTAAATGTTTTATAGCATACTTAGCTTGACTCTTTGTAAAACCTTCACCATAGCTAGATATTAGTTGTTTATATATATTATTTTTGGACATTTTTAATGTTTTTCTATACTCTTTAGCTTTATATAGTGCATTTTTCTTCCAATTGGCCTTTACATGATTTACAGCATAAGTGGCAGCTTTTTTACTAAATCCTTCCCCATATTTAGATGTTAATTGTTTGTATAGATTTTTCTTAGACATATGAAATATTTTATTATACTGTTTTGCTTTGTATAAGGCATTTTTATATTCTGTTGATACAGATGCTGATGTGCTTATGTTAGTAGATATCTGTGCATTAACTGTAGATGAAATTGCTGAAAAACTTAAAAACATCATCATACTTAATAATATAGCTGTTATTTTCTTTTTCACTATCATTCATCCTCCTTATTTTTCTTTTATTTTATATATTATATTTTTACTGTATATAATCCTGTTTTTATTCTCATTATTTTGTAAACAATTTATATTTGAATTAAAAATAATAGGTAACTGTGCTTTTACAAAAATGATAATTATTGATTTTAATCTTATTTCCTACTAGGAATTTATTATATATATAACTTTTAATCATAAATTTTACTAATATCTAATATATTTTGTATATAAAGGAGAGATAATTATGTATTTTAGAAATTCACCACCCATGTACAATAAGTTTCCCTACTATCCCTGGACAAATAACCAAATGTTTTATACGTATCAAGACCAACCTCTTCATAAAAATACGAGAGATGAATCTGATAAAGAAAAAGATAAGCTTCTTCTCACAGATTATGGACCAGGGCCTCTTTCTGTAAATCTTAAAAAAGCTTGTGAGCAAAATGATAATTTCAGAACAGTTCTTTGGACTGGAAATGGCTTACAAGTTGTATTAATGAGTTTGGAAAGGGCTTTTTCTATTGATCCTTATTTTTCTAAAACAAGTGATCAGATTATCAATGTGGTTGATGGTTCAGGTCTTGTAAAAATTGGAAATAGTAAAGATTCTTTTGATTATCAAAGTTTTTTAAACGAAAGCTCATCTATTATTGTCCCTTTAAATAAGTGGGTTACTGTTTTAAATTTGGGCAATGACCCTCTTAAACTGTATATTATATATGCACCACCTTTATTTGCCAGTGGAACTCTTAATAAGACAAAGAAGGATGCTAAAAAAAGTTAGCACTTTTTTCTTAATTAAAAAAGATGTATATGAACTTTTAAAGTATAGGTTTGTATACATCTTTTTGCATTTAACATGATAGTATAAGAATATAGAATAATTTTTTATATTTGGTATAATTCATAAAACTTGTACATATATATTAGTACATATTTAAATTACACCTCATTTAAACATGTTCTACATATTTTTATTGCCATAAGTATCCATACAGATGTCTAATCACTCATCTGAATTTTTTTCTTCACCTTTTTATAAATAATCGTTTTACAAAAAAGATGTTACAAATGTAACATCTTTTTTAGTATTCAAATACTGTATTTTCAGTTTTCCATTCTAACATTTTTATATAAAGCCAAAATCCATATATACCAAATGTGATTATTGTTAGTAAAAACCACTTGATATAATGTAAAAATAAGCTCGTTCCGCTACCTATGAATTTTAATCTTCTTCCTTCGATTAATGTGTTTTTTGCTACCCATCTGTATTTTATGCAAAGTGCCCATGGTGCTGCCAGTCCAAATGTGAAGAATGTTATTGCCCATGATAAAATGTTTACTCCTATAAGTCCTAGAAGTCCACCTTCAAATCTTGATTTCATATTTTCTCTCCTCTTTTGTTGGTAGCTTTTATTTTATCATATATCTTTAGATGTTTTCAAATTTATTGCTTTTGTAGTAGGTGTTATTTTTTGGTAAATGAGATTTTTGCTTTAAATAACTAATATTCCAATTAAAACTAAACCTAATAATTTTTTCACATAAATTCTCCTTTTATTTTTATCTCTCAGTTGATAAAAAGAATTTTTTCCTAATAGTGGATTCATATAGTATAATTTATCGCCAGCCTAAACATGAATTTCTAGTAAATAACATTGATGAGCCAACTTTTACATATCCATATTTTCCTGATGCATTTTTAACTTTTATATATTTTTTACTACCATTTTGGTATAGGGCATGAATATATGCTTTTCCTCCCTTTTTTATTGTAAATGCTTTTTTAGCGCCATTTGTATTTGTGTAAGCAGTCAAGTTTTTAGCTGCTATGTATTTGTGTTCTTTGTTGAATTTTACTGTATTAGCTGTGTATTGGTTGTATATTTTGTATCCATTAACTCTAACTTTGTCATAAATACAAAAACATTGTATTGCTTTTTCAAAACTAGAATATCTGCCTAATTCATATTCTTCCATAGTTATCATGCCATTATTAGGATCATAACTTTTTAATGTTGCATCGTAATATGATTTATCTAATTTACATGTATTGTTTTTGAATTTTAAGATTCTTACTACATCATAATTATCTTCAGAAAATAACATTGATACTATATCTAAACTTTTGTCTTTTTTGTTTAAATCATATATTCTTACTTTGCAATCTGTTCCTATGACACTTCCATCATCTATGTAATAGTCTGAAGTCAGTTTTTTAGTTACTTTATTTACTTTTAAATATACATTATGTCCACTTTTATAAAATTTAATAATGTCTTTGTCCCCATCACCATCTAAATCATATTTATATGTCTTTCCCATAACTAGTTGTTGTTTATAAGATGTGGCTGCATATGAATTAGTTTTGTTTCCCGCAAATATGCTTCCTATTATCATTGTAATTGTTAATAGGAAAATGCTAGCTTTTTTCAATATTTTCATTTTTATCCCCTCCTATAATAAGTTTATCACATTTTTCTTTTTTTAATTTTAAAAATAAAAGTCATAAACTTTTACGCCTATGACTTTTATTTCTAATTTATATTTAATTTGTTTTTTATATATGTCTATATTGTAGCAACTTCTTTAGAGTTTATATATAATTCATATTCACTTAAGTCTATAAAATCATTCCAACTTATACCATATCCTCACACATCAACTTGAACTGATATGTTGAATTTCTTAGTTTCCCACATATATTTTAATGCTTCTTTATTTTCATCTGCCCATTCTTGAACAAGTTTTTTGCTCTTTTAGGTAAATCTCCTTCTATCATTTATTTTATAATAAAAATGTATTTTGCTCTAGCTTTATTTGTCTAAAGGAGAACCAATAAAATAACCACCGTGGTAACATATCACACTTTCAATAGGAAGATCTTCTATTTTCTTCAAAGAATTCAAATAGATTTCTTGATTGTAATTAAGTCCTTCAGAGCAAGTAGTAATCTTATTATCTTTTTTCATAAATAAATCTCCAGCAATTAATAACTTATACTTATCTATGTATAAACTCATATGCCCCATAGTATGACCTGGAGTTGCTATTACTCTCAACTTCTCTCCTACATCAATTATATCCCCATCTTTCACTAATTTATCTGGATTTATTTTATTATTTTCAAAGAAATACTTAAATATTTTATAAAGCTGTTTGTTTTCATCATTTAACTTATGGAAATTTTTTTCGAGCATTTCTACTTTGCAAGGTGTCTTTGAACCATTTATATAATCAGCTTCATCTTCAAAAACAATTAGTTCTATATGTGGCAGTAATTTTAAAATAGCTTTTACATTTCCCATATGGTCTATATCGTGATGAGTAAGTATTATGGTTTTTAAGTGTGTAAAATCAAGATTTTCCTTTTCTATGGCTGACTTGATATCATCAACTTGATTAGGAAATCCCGTATCTATAAGAGTAAGCTCCTGACCTTTTTTTATTAATGTGGGATAGATAGAATCATTTCTTCCTGGGGTGATATTTGGTAACTCCAATAAATAGATATTTTCTTTTATTTTCATAATTTATCCTTCCTTACACAATTTTGCTTTAAGTGTATTATCACTCCTATTGTCATAATTTATACTCTCTTACACATTTTATAAAATAATGATTTATATGCTATTTACACATAATAAATATAAATATTTTAAATGGTAGGTGTAAATATGAAAGATAAAAAAATTAATATCTTTAACTTAATACTTTATATTATATATATTTTTTCAATAATATTCTTTATATTTAAAAGTGAATATGGAAAAAGTGGATTAAGTGCAGCTTCTTTAATCATGCTCTTTGTATTAAGTAAGTTATATTCTAAAAATTATCCTATAATAGATAAAAGTTTACTTATATTTGGCAACTTATTTATCTTATTTTCATTCGTTTTAGGATCTTGCTATGGCCTTTATGACAAAATAAAGATTTATGATGACTTTTTACATTTTTGGTCAGGATTTATAACTTTTAAAATAGGCTGGAATATATTAAATTTTTTAAATATAGAAAATTCATCTAGTAAAATAACTATTCTTATATTTATTCTTTTCTTTAGTATAGGTATATCTGGTTTCTTTGAAATAATTGAGTATACATTAGATACCGTATTTGGTAAGCACACTCAAGTAGGTGGGCTAAAAGATACTATGCAGGATATGATTGATGCTTTGGTTGGTTCTCTTATAATGAGTATGTATTTTTTTAGGAAAATAAAAAAATAAGGCACAATCTAATTGTTAAGCAAGTTGTTGACATAAACTGTCAACAACTGCCCTCATATAATACTTCTCTAATACATATCTTTATAATGAATATTCTTATCTATTTTATTTTTGCAAATTAGATTTATTTGGTTCTTTCTTTTTATAAAAATTAATCATTGTAGCTACAATATAAGTTATAATAATAGATATTACAGCCGATAACAATATAGATATTTTAGATAAATTAATCAGTTCATGATTACCCTTAAATGCTATTTCAGATACAAATATTGACATAGTAAATCCTATACCTGCCAATATTGAAACTGAAAGTACAGATAACCAATCTACACCTTTTGGTTTTTCAGTTATCTTAAGCTTAGTTGCCACCCAAGTAAATAGCATTATACCTAATGGTTTACCTACTACTAAACCTGCAATAATTCCTAGTACTAATGTATGATCTAATGAAAAATTTTCATTTAAATCTAAAACTATACCTGTATTGCATAAGGCAAATAATGGTAGTATAAATAAGTTACAAATCGGTGCTAATTTATGAACTAATCTGTTTAACATAGACTCTTTAGATTTTTTAAATTTTTTGGATGGTATTGCACTAGCAAGTAAAACTCCACTTATTGTTGCATGTACTCCACTGTAATATATAAAAAACCATAATACTAAGCCTACTAAGAGATATATTGTAATATTATCTATCTTGTTTCTAGCCATAGCAAATAGTATTAGTAATATAATCATTGCTATTAGTAAGCACCATACATTTATATTTGAGGAGTATAATACTCCTATTACCAATATTGATATCAAGTCATCTACAACCGCCAAAGATAATAAAAATATCTTTAATAATGGATTAAGCTTATTTTCTAATATCATAAATATACCTACTACAAAGGCTATATCAGTTGATATAGGTATGCCTATTCCATCAGAAAATGGTGTTCCTAAGTTAATTATAGTAAATATAATAGCTGGTAATAAAACACCACCAATTGCTGCTATTATAGGAAATGAAGCCTTTTTAAAACTTGATAATCTACCATATAATATCTCATGTTTTATTTCAAGGCCAACAAATAAAAAGAATATTGCCATTAAAAAATCATTTATTATCAGGTGAACATTAAATTCTCCTATTATGGGATAAGTGAAGAAATTATTATATACTTGTCCAAATCTACTATTTGCTATTATCAAGGATACTATAGTAGCAATTATAAGTAGTACACCTGTAAACACCTCGGATTTAGTAATATCTTTTAGCTTATTAGTCATTAATTTAACCGACCCTTCTATATTAATAGTTTTTTAAACTTTTAAAGTAGTTATAAATAGAAATTTAAAACTTAAGTGTTTCGATTTTTTAGTTTGTGATTTTTAGATTTTTTTATTCATTAATCCTATAATATTGATTTAATTATTTGGCTGTTTTTATTTTTTATAATTATTCACTTTGTTTATCAATTTATGTAAATCTTCAATGTCACTACTTTGTGATTTATCGCCTTTGACTATAATTTTGTATTGATAGTCTTTGTCGTAAGGAGAGCAAGTTGTTTACATAAATTGTCAATAAATTGCAATGATTTAACTTATTAACTCTTTTATTTCAATTGATTCTATGAACTACCTTTAAGAAATTTTTAATTACCATTTATTTGGCTATCATGAGATTGAATAATAATATCCATAATATCATCTAATTGATTTATATTATCATATGTAATCTCTATATCTCCATTGCCCCAACTTTCTTTATTAGATATATCTTTGCATATTCCCAATGGATCTATGACATAATTAAACTTCATATTTATTAAAACTCTTAATTTATATTTATATATAATAATATCCACAAAATTAGTTTCCACCTTATAAGCAATATACAACTTTTTAAATTCTTTCTTAACATTTGAAGATATATTCATTATTCTTTTATCCAAAGCTTCATATAATTTAAAGTTTTCATCATTTAAGTATTCATAAGAATTTATATTATATTCATCTACTTTAGTTTTGTCTGAAAACTCATCTAAATAAATTCCTTCAACATTAGGATACTCCCATATTGATTTAGCTATTTCACAAAGTTCATCTGCTCTTTCTTCTATTTTCTCTTTATTCCAAGTTATTTGTTTTACAACATAGCTATTTAATCTTAGTGCACTTTCCTTAAATCCACCACTTATATTTAACTTTTCTTCAAATGACTTATCAGACATTTCAGAATTATATGCTGTAAGCGTAAGATTTCCTATAGTATGTAAGTATTGCTTTTGAACTTCTTTATAATTTTCACCTAAATCCTTTTTCCAAGCTTCATTTAGATTTTTAGTTTGTGGCATTATATGTTCAACAGTATAGTTTTCAATAATTATCGGTGACTTATTATTGAAATTCTCAAATTTAGATAAAATATAATTGCGAGTTCTCATGTTATATATGTCTTTTACTTTTAAACCTTTTGTAAATTCATCATCTGAAGGCATCCTTTTATAACTATCTAACATTACGAAAAATGCTATAACAGAATTTACATAATTATCTTTCTTTATAGCTCTAACTGCCATGTTAAAAGTTTTATTTAGTGAATTAGTTGCTATATCACATATCAAACGTCTAAATACATAAGTTTCACATAATTTTAATATCTTTATAAATTCTTCTTTGTTTATAACGTTATTTTCATAATCATAATAAACTTTTATTATAAAGGGTGATGCTACATCCATATTTAATAATTTTATATCTTTAAATACTGCCTTTAATTCATCATCTTCACTATTAGCAAAATAAATATCTGTATAATATCTTGCACATTTATATAACTCTTTACTTAGTTTTAATACTTTTTCATAAGCTTTATCTTGATGATAATGTTTAAATTGTTCATATATTTTACTTTCTGCTGGAATTTTTCCATATTTAAATGTTAAGTAATGTTTGAAATATTTATCCATCAGCCATGATTGTTTATTATAATCAAATAATTTCTCCATCTCACACCAATAGTTTTTATATATTTCATCTTGTTGCTCTTGATTTAATCCCATCAACATATAGTTTCTTATTAAATCAGAGTTAGATAAATCCATGCCTGTACTATTTAAACTTTCAAATATAAGTTGTGGATCATCTTGTACTCTATCTAAAGTTATATTTACAATTTGTAATTTTCCAACTGCCTCCAATATTTCAAAAGGCGTTAATTCTTTTTTATCTATTCTTTCTCTAAAGAAATTATAATTATCGATTATTTTGGAATTTTTAAGCTCATTTATAGGAGCTTTATCAATTAACTTCATTAATACATCTTTATCATTTTTTGTTAATAGTAATTTGTATTTGTTTTCGCCATTTTCATATTCATTTTGTATGCACATACCATTTATACCATGAGGATTTATGGATTTATCCTCCTTATGTTCATATCCATAATCTCTAAGTGCTATTAATAATAATGTTAATGTTGTAATTCTTTGTTGACCATCTATAATCATAAATTTTTGTACACCTGTTGGCATAGTTTGTTCTGCTATGTTTACTATAGAACCTACAAAATGACCCATTCTATTTTGTTTTTGCATAGATACTATATCTTCCCATAGTTTTTTGCATTGTTCAATTCCCCAACTATATGGTCTTTGATAGACAGGTATTGTGAATTGTTTATATCCATTTAATATTGAATTTATATTCCCCTTTATTGCATCCATATTTTATCCCCCTGTAATTTTGATATCATTTTAATTATATCACTGTTTTAAAAACTAAAAAGGATGTATCTTTTTTGATACGCCCCTTAAGTCTTAATCTAAGAAAATTCATTTAATATGCTTTTTAAATCTTCAATTGTATTATCAACACTTTCAAGTCTAACAACTCTAACAGCTATCTTTTTATCTAATTCATTATACAAACACCAATCTCTATAATAATCTTCATTATGATAAGGATATAACAAAATACTGCTTCTAGCTTTTTCATATCTTGTTACATATGCATACATTTGATACATATCAGCTGACTCGACCTTACTTTCTGCTGACTTCCATTTTGTATCTATTATTATTTCAAAATCTCCTTTTTCATCTGATAAAACTATATCTGGTTTAAGATTGAAATTTCCTCTTCCTGTGTATAAGTTATTAACAAGGTATTTACTATTATCTTGTAGTTTAGTTCTTCTATAGCTATTATTCCATATTCCTTCTATAACATTTCCTATATATTCTTCATATAATGTATTCATTTCAAATAGCATAGAAAAAGCATTATCTTCACCTAAGCTATTTTCCATTGAAGTATTTAATACTATCAACTTAGCTAATTCATATGCTTCTTTAAATCTATTATTTTGTCTATTAAACTCATATTTCAATAGCTTATTTTTATCTAAATAAAGTAAATCCACATCTGAAAAGCATGAAATTACTCTTTTTACATTATTTTTTATCTCATCATCATTTATTCTTCTTAAAATAACATTACATGCTGTTTTAAATACTAAATTTAAAAAGTTGTTTTCACTATATTCATCATAAGAGCAATATGCTTTAACTTGATTAACATGATTTCTCTTTATATGACTACTTAAAATTAATTTACCTTTTATAAAGTTCAAGTTTTCTTCTTTGCTTATATATTCACGATATATTCCTTTATTTATTTCTCTTTGAAGTTTTTGTACAAAGAATTTTGTTAATAACTCTATAAGATCATATTCTACCAAATTAGCATTTATTGAATTATCTATATCAAAAGGTAATTTAGAACATTTAGATAACATTTGTAATAAAATTTCTTTATCTTTTTTCTTATCATTACTTAAAGATATCTTAGGAATTATTTCAATAGTCACATTTTCTATAGATATAATTCCAACATAATTTATTAATTTTAATCTATTATACTCATTTTTTATTATCCCACATGGAAACTTATCTTCCCTATGGCTTAGATATTTCATAAGTCCATTAGCTTCATATCTTGTAAGTTGGTAATCTTTATTTCCGATATATATCCAGTCATAAGCTTCTCTAACACAAATATGCTTATTCATAGATTCTTCTTAATTCCTTTGCTGAAATTTCTTTTTTTATATAGTACTTTGTTTTACTTATATACTTATTTATTTCATATGAATCATTAAATATATCTGAAGGGTTTATCTCTTTTTTATAGACAATACAATTATCATCTTCGCGTTCTCCTATACCACCTAATATAAGTCCAATTTTCTCCCAATCATCGTAAAAGTACTCTTGAAGTAGAGGAATTATTTTATTTTTAAATACAGAAACTATATCCTCTAAATTCTTTACATTTATTAAGTAAGCATGTCCTATCATATAATCTCTATCATATAAAAATTCTATTCTTTTATTTATTTTTTCTAACATTACATCTAGTTTTATATTATCTACTTCTTTTAATAACTTATGATTTGGCATCATCTCTTTAAAAGAAAATCTTCTTCTTAGTGCTGTATCCATTAAAGCTATGGATTTATCGGATGTATTCATTGTTCCTATTATGTATAAATTAGGTGGTAAACAGAATAACTCCTTAGAATATGGTAATTTTACTAATACTTCATTTTCTTTAGTTAATCTTTTATCTTCTTCTAGAAGTGTAATCAATTCACCAAATATTTTAGATATGTTTCCTCTATTTATTTCATCAATTACAAGTATATAATTATATGTATCATCAAACTCAAAACTATCCTTGTTATGGATATTTTCTAATACTAATTCTTTTTTTAACTTTCTAAACTCATCATCACTTAAGCTATCTTTTTCTACTTCTATCTTGAGTTTTAAATTTAATTTAAGTCCTTCATATAATGCATCTATAGCAATTTTTTTAAATATGCCATCTTCTACCTTGAATTTACCATCTTTATCAGATTTTATTCCCTCTATAAACTCCTCATATCCGTAAGACTGATGAAAAG
>OGRO01003216.1_pt1 | contig 11915 bp, 10 predicted proteins | sample 1553451 | NCBI WGS metagenome assembly OGRO01 (sample SAMEA2580021, study PRJEB22360) | human gut metagenome
CCATAAGAACTATAATGAAAAGCAACCAAACCATCATTAGGAAAACTTATGAGACTTATTAAGAACGCCACAAAATTAATCGGAACTAAAGACCCAAATATCATTATTTCACTCGTTTTTGAAACTGATACTCACATCAAGATTCATGCAAAACTCGATTATCCTGCACCATTATGCCCTTACCGCCAAGGAAGGATGATTAAATACGGATTTCAAAGAGCTTCTAAAATTCCTCATAGCTACTGGTCTTGTCTTAAAACCTAGACGGACTTGGCAAATGGTAAAAAAGGCTTTTGTCACTAATTCACTAGTCTGCAATTAGTGTTTCAAGACCAACTTTCATCATGTCAGTGAAAGTGTTTTGACGTTCCTCAGCTGTAGTGTCTTCATCTGGATTGACCAAACTATCAGAAATAGTCATGATGGCAAGAGCATCTACTTGGTGTTGAGCTGCAAGGTAGTAAAGTGCTGCTGCTTCCATTTCTACAGCTTTCACACCCCATTTACCAAGCTCGATGTTCTTTTCACCATAGTTCGAATAGAAGACGTCAGAAGACAAGACATTACCAACATGTGTTGTCATACCAAGGTCTTTGGCAATGTGGTAAGCCTTATCCAAGAGATCGAAACTTGCAATTTGTGGGAAATCGTATTGTGGCCAATCGTTACGGATAATGTTAGAGTTTGTCGCCGCGGCCTGTGCAAGAACTAACTCACGAACGTGAACATCCTCATTCAATGAACCAGCAGTTCCCACACGAATCAATTTTTTAACACCATAGTCAACGATAAGCTCACGCGCATAAATAGAGATAGATGGCATCCCCATTCCTGTTCCCATTACTGAGACACGTTCACCTTTATATGTTCCTGTGTAACCAAACATGTTACGAACCTCATTGAAACATACAGCATCCTCAAGGAAATTCTCAGCAATGAATTTCGCACGCAATGGATCCCCTGGAAGAAGAATTTTATCAGCAATCTCTCCTTGCTTAGCAGCAATATGAATAGACATAATATAAGATACCAAGGGCGTTAAAGAGGCAAAGTAAAAATAGGAAATCCGACAAAGATGCTTCGCATCTAGGAGGATTTATCTTTTTTACACAGCCTCTAGCCCGGGTTCAGTTTCAAACCCGAACTACCCTTCCTTTCTATTTTTTGATGGTAAAGAAGCAGACAGAAAACAAATGAAGATTATCTATTTTCCTAGCTTTCCGCTCGTGTTCAAATCAGAACACATGCTCTACCTTTCTTAATTTTTATTTTTAAATATTTTTCTACTATTATATAGTGGATAAATAACAACTTTAAAAGTGGATTAAGCTTGAGTCAATGAATCAAGGAAATCGTATAACTTTTTGTTCATTTCAGAATAATCGTTGGCACGCAATTGTTCAGGTGTTTGAACAAAAGGTAACTCTTTATTTTGCTTACGTAAATACTCTTCACCATCAGCAGCTATAAGTAAATCAATAGCTTTAGGATCAAACTCTAAGTGTGCCTGAAAGGCATAATGTTTAGGACTGAAGCGAACAATTTGGCGTGGACAACCTTGACTAGTAGCAAGAACAACTGCATTATCAGTCAATCCAGGCATATCACCATGCCAGTGACCAGTATTTAGGGTTTCGCCAAAACCTTTGACATGCTCATCCGCTAAACCTGCCTCAGTTAATGTTACAGGGAAAACACCAATCTCACGTTCTGGACTATGCTCGTAATTACCACCATAGGCAACAGATAAAAGTTGAGCACCTAGGCAAACCCCTACAATATAGATATCAGCAGCAATTGCTTTTTGCATAAATGCAATCTCAGCCTCTGGGTCATAATAAGGAAAGGCCTGACGATCCTCATCAGGTGACTGAGGGCCACCCATCACAATTAGAAAATCAATACCTTCAACGGTTTCAGGAAGAAGCTCTTCCTCATATACCTTGGTTGATGTGATATTATGCCCACGGTCTTGTGCCCATTTTAAATAGGCTCCTGGGACTTCAAACGTTTCGTGTAAGATAAAATGAATATTCATTGTTTTTTCTTCCATCTATTATTAATTATCCTTGATAGTAGACCCGCTAAGATTAGAGGAACTGCTACCAGCCCTCCTTGACCGGTAAAACCTATAACTAAGGCTATTCCCGTCAGAGGAGCATCCAAAGTTGTTACTAAAAATATGGTTGCACCAAGTAACATTCCTAGATTAGGATTTAGGAATAAACCAAAAGTCTCAAGACACCTTGTTAATAAGAAACCCGATCCGACACCTAAAGTAAACGAAGGCGTCAGTGTCCCTCCATAAGTACCTGACCATAGCAACAAGCATACAATAAGCCCTTTGATTACTAGCAAAATCGGAAGGTATTCCGAAGTTCCTCCAGAAAACACCCATTGTGCTAGAACCTGACCATTTCCCATGATTATAGGATAGAGAGCTACAATACCACCTAATATTATAAAAGAGACGGGCATGGTCCAGAGAATATGTTTATCTGTTATACGACTTTTACTCGCCTTTTTAGCTAAAACCTTAAATATAAGAGCAAGCGGAGTTACAAACAGCGTCAAAACAAGAAGCTGTATCAGACTAGTAGGATGTAAGCTTACTTTATCAACTAAATATATAGCTTTCCCACCAACAATTGGACGAGCACAATAAGCTGACAAATAGGTTGTCACAAGAATGATACCAATGTTTTTCAGTTTCCAAGCAACTCCCAAAGTTTCCAAAACAAACAGTGTACTGGCAAAGGGGACTTGGTAAACCGCAGCTAAACCTGCTCCTGCACCACATGCAATCATGAGTTGTCTTTCAGGAATTTCTAAACCCAGTTTTTTTGATAAACTGCCAGCACATAAGGCACCTAATTCTCGTGGAGCTGCTTCCTTGCCTACCGAAGCACCTGCTCCAACGATTGCTACCTGCACCAAAGCATGTAGACTTTGGCCAAGAAAATTTGGACTCTTCTTGCCAACGAGTTGCTTAGCCTTTTTAATGGAAAGAAGGGACACTCGACGCTGAAGGAAATCCCAAAAGATACTAGATAAGACACCAGCTACCACTATAACTACGAAACGTCGATAAGCACTTATAGAGTTAAATTGTAACAAGAGATCTGACGTATCGTTACCAAAAGCAAGAAATTTTATAAAATCTAAAAGATAGTGGCAAAGAATACCAATCAGACCAGAAGCTATTCCGGTTGTCAAAACAGCTAAACTTAACCTAATCGACTTGGGGAGCCAAGTCAAACTCTTTCTCTCTTTATTACCCATATATTAGAGTATGGCTAAAATTGCTTTAACCAACTTTTCCTACTGTCTTTAGAGTAGGGTCAATCCCTTCTTTGTTTTTATTTCATAGTAAAGCAATCTCGTGCTGAATTAGAAAAACTAAAACTAGCTTTCATTCTTTGACCTTTTTAACTATATTCTAGTCTTAATGATTTTGTTCTATGTTATAAGTAGTTTATCTCTGAATGACCTAAAGTTGTTCTTAACAAAGCAAGTGGCAAACTGTAAATTGTTTTATTATATTGCGACACCATTTCATTGTAGTATAATTTTTGATTAGCCACAAGTACTTCTGACTCTTTAATCTCAGCAATCAAATCCTTTATACTTTGATCAGCTGTAATATTTGTATCTCTTTCGATTTCCTCTATAATTTTATTCTTCGTTTCCTCTAGTTTAGTAGAGTATTCATGTTTAGAAAAATTGCCAGACTCACCGTAAGACTTCCGCTTAGATTCTGAATGATTAGCTTTGTTTTCATCGTTAGTCAAATTGTTGACAGACTTTTTTTCCTCTAACAATTCTGAAACATTTTTTCTAACAGACATTTTTAACTCATGGTCTACAATCTTATCAGTCAGTTCTCGCAGTTGTACAATCAATTTTTCCACATACTGCTCTTTAATTTCAATTGCACTGTATGATGATTTAATTGACTCTTTTAAGTTAACAACTTTATGGTATTGAAATAGAAACACTATTATGATATAGCTTAAAACTGCAAATACGATAGATGCTCCTTGAAATGGTTCATAATCTATCTCACTACCACTTGTATCTATAGCAGAAAATATAACCAACCAAACCATGGTCAGGAAAGCAATTATAAAAACTCCACGAATGATACGAAATAATGGATTACTCATTAAGTTTGACATCAATTATTCCTTTTTAAAGTTCAGCTAGAATAGCTTTCAGTAAGCCTTTGAAATCCCCTTTAACACGTTCTGTCACTTCCACAACTTCTTCGTGATTGAGTTCTTCTTGGAAACCAGCCGCAAAGTTGGTAATACATGAAATACCAAGAACTTTCAAACCAGAATGTGCTGCAACAATGACTTCAGGGACAGTTGACATCCCAACAGCATCTGCACCAAGAGTCTTATAAGCACGAATTTCAGCTGGAGTTTCGTAAGTTGGACCAGTCACACCGATATAGACACCATCATCTAATTTAATGCCCAATTTGTCAGCAACTCGATGTGCAGTCTCACGGTATTCTGGAGTATACGATTTAGACATATCAGGGAAACGAGGACCAAAATCATCCAAGTTTTCACCAATCAATGGGTTTTGACCAGTCATGTTAATGTGGTCAGTGATGGCCATCAAAGTACCAGGGCCAAAGCCGATACCACCTGCTGCATTGGTTACAACAACTCCTTCGCATCCAAGAGCTTTCATAACACGTACAGGGAAAGTAACTACTTCAAGCGGATTTCCTTCATAAAAATGGAAACGTCCTTGAAGAGCTAAAACCTTACGTCCAGACAAAGTTCCATAAACAAGTTTTCCAGCATGACCGACAACCGTTGATTGTCCCCAGTTTGGAATATCCGCATAATCAATAACAACTGCGTCTTCAACTTCTTCAGCCAACTCACCAAGTCCAGAACCCAAGATTAAACCAAACTCAGGTTTTTCAATTCCTTTGCTTTCCAAAAATGCTTGAGTAACTCTAATTTTTTCAAGTAGCGACATGTTAATTCTCCCTTAATTTTATTTCATTCTTAAAAAATGACCAATTTTTGAAAAAGTTCTTGCATTTCGAATGGTTATATCAGGATAAAAATGTGTTTTCAATAACTTCTTATGATAAGCTGTTTGGCTATAAGTTGATTTATCATACTTTACCCAGTAGACACCAAGTTGACCAAAATGAAGTATTTCATCTTTCAACTCTAAAGAGTTAATAACCTTCTTCATTTCGTTCTTATCAAGTCTTTCAGTATATAAGAGCACATCTTTTCTATAGAAATCATCTTCCCACCACTTAGGTAAAGATGCCACTTCATTTTGGTAATCTTCTAGAGTAAAAAGAGAAAACACCTTAATAAATGGATAAGCCTTATTTAAAAATCTCTCCAAAACTAAGAGGAGTTCCTCTTTCATCAAGGTAGAATCAAAGAAAAGATTTCCACTATTTATATAGGAAGAAACATGTGACATACCGAGTTCTTCTAACTCACGACAAAATTCCTCCATGACTACCTTGTGACGACCACCAACGTTTATCCCACGAACCAAAAATGCATAGCGCTTCATTTTAGACAAGTTTATCCAAGAAGCTTTCACCAATCATGGCTTTATCTACACCAAAGTTTTCAGCGACAGTTGCTGAGATGTCAGAGAAATGACCTACTGGAATAAGTCCATTTCCTTTGAATGATGGGCTATAAGCCAAGAAAGGAATATACTCACGAGTATGGTCTGTACCTGCATAAGTTGGATCATTTCCGTGGTCTGCTGTAATCATCAAGAGATCATCTTCACGCATAGCAGCAATGATTTCAGGCAAACGTTGGTCAAATTCGTGCAAACAATCACGATATCCATGTGGATCACGACGGTGTCCATAAAGGGCGTCGAAGTCTACCAAGTTTGTGAATGAGAAACCATGTTTGAAGTCTTCAGAAGTCATAGCTTTAATCAAATTATCAATACCATGGCTATTTGATTTGTTGTGGCCCATATCGTGGTTAATACCAGCTCCGTTGAAAATATCATTGATTTTACCAACGGCATAAGTATCGATACCAGCTTCATTCAATTTATCCAAAACAGTTGGTTCAAATGGTGAGACAGCCAAATCACGACGGTTAGATGTACGAGTGAAGTTTCCAGGCTCACCAACGTAAGGACGCGCAATGATACGCCCTAGAAGAGCTGGACGCTCAAGAGTAATTGAACGCGCATATTCACAAATACGATACAACTCATCCAATGGAATAATGTCTTCGTGTGCAGCAATTTGAAGAACTGGGTCAGCTGAAGTGTAAATAATCAATTCACCAGTTTCCATTTGACGAGGTCCAAAGTCTTCAATAACAGCTGTACCTGAGTATGGTTTATTAGCTTCACGAATGACTTTACGGCCTGAGAATTCTTCAATTTTAGTGAGAATTTCTTCTGGGAATCCGTTCCAGAAAGTATCAAAAGGTTCAGTAATATTGAGACCCATGATTTCCCAGTGACCAGTCATCGTATCCTTACCAAGAGAAACTTCCTGCAATTTTGTTGCATAACCAGTTGGGTTACTTTCTGCTGGTACTGTTTTCAAAGGTGTTTCACGAGGAATATTTCCTAGACCAAGCTTAGCCATATTTGGCACATTCAATCCTACTGATTTAGAGATATGACCAAGGGTATCTGAAGCACCATCTGGCACACCTGCATTGACAAAGTCATTGGCATCTGGAGCAGCACCAATTCCTACTGAATCAAGAACGACTAAATGCATTCGGTTAAATTTGGACATAACAACACCACAAAGAGATAAAATCTTTTCGAAATTACCTCTTGCCTTTCTATATTATTTAATAGTTTGAAAATAATTAATTAGTTTTCCTCATTAAAAGTGAGGGGAATAAAAATCGGACTAGGCCTTAACTTCAACGACCTTAACACCGTCTTTTCCTGCAACGATGACTTTGTTAACCATGCCATTGAACAATCCATGATCAACAACCCCTGTCATAGCTTTTAGTTCTTCACCAAGAGCTACTGGATTTTCAATCTTACCTAAATCAAGATCGATGATATAGTTCTTCATGTCTGTAACAAAGCGGTCACCTTGCTCCGTAAGTCGGAATGATGGCTTATAACCCTTCGACTCAAAGACACGATACAGACGATCAGCACCATATTGAACCACTTCAACTGGTAATTTGAAAGCACCTAATTGATTAACCATTTTTGACTCATCAACTACCCAGATATATTCTTTCGTAGGTGTAGCGACGATTTTTTCCATCAGAAGGGCACCACCGCCACCTTTAATCCCATTGAGTTGAGGGTCTACTTCGTCGGCTCCATCAACAGTAACATCAATACTGTCAATGTCATCCACTGCCTTCAAAGGAATGCCTAAGCCCTCAGCTTGTTTAGTGGTTTGACTTGATGTCGTTACACCAACAACACTAAGACCTTCTTCCTTAATACGACGGCCAATTTCCTCTACGAAGAAGTAAGCTGTTGACCCTGTACCGAGTCCAACAACCATTCCATCTTCAACGTATTTGGCAGCGGTTACGCCAGCGATTTTCTTAAGTTCTTCCATGCTCGTCTCCTTGCATCTTTCTATAATAGTCGTTCAAGACAATTATAACATGTTTCACCAGTAAATAGAAATGATACGAGGGAGTAAAACCTAGCAAAAATAAAAACTAGATTCTAAATAGAATCTAGTTTTGATGGGGAACTAATTTAATAGCACCACTTAATCTTCTTTACGACGTTTGAAGAATCCTACAAAGGCTGCAAAAATCATTGAAAGAAGTCCAATAAATCCAGCATTGCTAGTGTGCTCACCAGTTTGTGGCAACTCAGCTTGAGGCACTACAGGAACTTCAGTATCTGGAGTTGGTGTAGTTGGCGGTGTCACTGGAGTTGGAGGAGTAACAGGTGTTGGTGGTGTTTGTGGAGTCGGTGGTGTTGGTGGTACCACGTGAGACTCTCTCTCAACGACATAGTTCTTGTGCCATACAACACTTGGTTTTTCAGGAGTTTTAGGTTCTACTGGTTTAGCAGGAACTTCAACTACTTTTGGTGTTGGTGGCGTTGGTGCCGTTGGACCTGTTGGTGGTGTTGGTTCTTGTGGTTTACCAGGAACTTCAACCACTTTTGGTGTTGGTGGCGTTGGTGCCACTGGCTCTTTTGGAGGTGTTGGTGGTGTTGGTTCTTGTGGATTGATACCAACTGTTTTAACCACTGGTTTAACCGGTGCTGTTGGTGGTGTTGGTGCCTTAGGTTCTTCAGGTTTTTCACCTGGATTCTTAGGCAAACCAAGGTTAGAGTTGATTGCGAACCAATAAACTGTTGGTGCACCATCAGCATTTGCACCTTCAGCAGTAAATACCAAGTGACCATTAGTCATCTTGATACCTGCACCTCCATAGTAGAGGTAAGGTGAATCAGCGTTATCCCAACCTGTCAATTCTGATGTTGTCTCACCATTAAAGACTGCACCGTGGTCAATGTATTGGTTATCATTGACTGATGTTACTTCTTTAGTAGCAGCATCATAAGTAACTGATGATTTTGGAATAGCGATGAATTGGTTATCACCAATATTTACATATTCTTGGTGGCGTGTTGATTGGTATTTTTTCTTAGGTGTGAATGTAATCAAACCAGTTTCAGCAGAAACACTGTATGAACCAATAACATCATCTTTATCACCAAACGTATAATCTTGGTTACCAAGAGCGTGGCCATTACCACTACCTGAAGCATTAAGAGTTGTTACATCAGATGGAATTTCACGTGAGACAACCCATTCTGAACCATTCCAGTCAGTGATAGGAACAACTACCTTAAGTGGGTTCTCATCAGAAATGTTAACAGTAGCGCCACCGAAATCAGCGTATCCAGATTTAGTAACAACTTCACCGTTTTGGATTGCCAAAGTAGAGCCATCTGCGTAAGGATTATATGTACCGCGGACAGTATTACCATTAACGTCTTTCGCTTCTACTGTAAGTGGACGTGGGCGCTCAGATGTTTCAACATAAGCTGCACCATTCCAGTGGTTTAGTGAGTTAAGTGCTACGATAGCATTACGCTCACTAAGGTTGAACATTTTACCATCTTTATCGTAAAACTCAACATCTACAGCTACTTTAACCGGTTTATCTTGATCAGTTGACGCTCCAACTGTCATAGTTACTGTTGGATCCTTACTGATTTTCGCGATACCTTTTCCGTCGTTTGATGGAAGGCTAACAATTTCGTAGCGGTAAACAACACGTTTGATTGCTGATGCTTCATTCTCAACAATCATGCTTGATTGGTTCAAACCATCATAAGTAACAACAAATTTGTCACCTTCTTTAACTTGAATCCACTCGTCTTCAGTGTTTGTCCAAGGGCTATTTGAAACAATGTCAGATGCTTGTAACTTGTTAGAGTCATATTGGAAAACATTACTTGTGTTAAGACGCTCTTGTGCTTCTTTTGTCAAGTAGTTGCTTACACCTTCAACTTTGTGTGTCGCATCGTTTTCACGTTGGAAAGTCAATTCTTGAACAACTTCAGCATCTTTAAGGTTACGATATACAGGATCATTCATGTATTTATCGTAAGCTGTTTTAGCATCTTGGTATTGTTTAAGTGCTGTTTGGTAGACAGCTAATTTGTTTTGATACTCAAGGTACTCTTGGTCATATTTAGCTTTTTGCTCATTGTAGACAACCAAGGCTGCTTCGTATTTAGCTTTAGCATCTGCATTGTATTTTTCAATAGCTTGTTTTGTTTCAAGATCTGCTTCATAAGCTGTTTTCTTAGCGTTATAAAGTTCAAGATTCTTGTCATATGCTGCTTTTTCTACATCATATTTAGCTTTTGCTTCATTGTATGCTGCCAGCTCAGTTTGATATTTAGCTTCAGCTTCAGCGTTACGTTTTTCAGTAACAACTTTTTCAGCTACTTTATTATCATAGTTAGCTTTTTCAGCATTGTATTTGGCTTTATCGCTATTGTACTGTGCAAGAGCTGCTTCATAATCAGCTTTTGCTTGGTTATAAGTTGCCAATTCTGCTTGGTATTTAGCTGCAGAAAGCGCATTTTCTTTATCAGCGGCTTCTTTTTCTGCTACCTTAGCATCATAAGTAACTTTCTTAGTCTTGTACTCTGAAAGAGCTGAGTCATAAGCTTGCTTAGCAATTTGGTATTGCTCTGAAGCTTTATCATAAGCTGTTCTTTCAGTATCATATTTAGCCTGAGCTTCAGCGTTTGTTTTATCAGCAAGTGCTTTCTCAGCTAATTTGGCATCGTAGTTTGCTTTTGCTTTATCATAGTCAGCTTTATCTGACTTGTATTGTTCTTTAGCCGCTTTATAATCAGAAACGACTGTATTGATTTTCTCTGCTTGTGCTTTATTATCTGCAGCAGCTGCTTCAACAGTTTCTTTGGTTTGAGCAGGTTCTTCCTTAACCTCAACCCCTTCGTTAGTTGCAGCTGTTTTTGCAGCTTCTAAGCTTGTATTTGTTACTTCACTCGTTGTAACAGTTGTGTTGCCTTCTTCAGTAACGTTAACAACCTTCTTCTCAGTTGAATCTGCTACGGCAGAAGTGCTTTCTTCAACAGCATCTGTTGCTTCAACTGCTGGTGTTGCTGAATCTGTAGTTGTTGCAACTTCATCAGCGCTTGCATTTGAAGCTCCTACTGCAAGAACTGCAGTCCCCAAAAGAACAGAAGCTGCACCAAGGCTAGACTTTCTGAGTGAATAACGTTGTAATTCCTTTTTCCCCATTTAAATTACGTCCTTCTATATTTAGTTATGTTCATATTCTAACAAAAGAAAGAACCATGTCAATTTGAGATATCTCATAAAAACAACCATTCCTTTAAATTCGATTAGATTCTTAAATTCAAATACTTTTTAATATCAAAGTATTTGATAGATAAAACCCTATAATAAATAGTGTTTTCGTTGTAAATAGAAGGTTTAATTTTATAATATCCAGGATGATTCACTTTAATGTTTTTTTATTGAAAAGATTATGAAAAACAATCAACTATAAGCTTTCATTTTACTTTTCATTGTGATATTTGGCTTTTGGATAGCTATCTACCTAGATTCTCTCCTTTATCTTCCTATATTAGTTTTAACATTCAACCTTATTTTAAAAGGCAAACATCTATCAATAAGTAACTAAAAAAGACTAGACTGTCTTGCATAACAAAACAACCTAATCTTTTATTTTATCTTATTAATGTTTACGTTTGCGAGCTGACCATAGACCTGTAAGTGCCATTGTAAGCAAGCCTACACCAGTTACAGATGCTAATTTTTGGTTAGAATCTCCTGTTTCTGGCAATTGTCCACTATTAGTTCTTTCTGTTTCTTGCTTAGCAACTACAGAAGAAGTTGGTGTAACGTTTGGTCCTGTAAGTGTTCCAGGAGTTTTTGGTTTTTGAGGTGTTGGTGGCGTCGTTGATACTGGACGTGTTACGCGCTCAACAAGATAATTTTTATGCCATTTTACCTTAGGAGCTACAAGTTCTTTAGGTGAAACAGGTTTATTAGGAACATTAACTGTGACCATAGTTGGTGGTGTTGGAGCTGTTGGAGCTGTTGGTGGCGTTGGTTTTGTTGGCTCACCAGGTACCTCTACAACTACTGGTGTAGGTGGAGTCGGAGCCTTAGGTTCTACTGGATCCGTAATCTTACGTGGCTCCACTGGCACTTCAACTAAAGCTGGAGTTGGTGGCGTTGGAGCTTTTGGTTCTGTTGGAGCCTTTGGTTCCTCTGCATCAACTGTAACCACAGTGTAGTTAGGTTCTGTCGGTGGTGTTGGCGCTTTAGGTTCTTCTGGTTTGCTTGGTTCCGCTGGAACTTCAACAACTGTCGGAGTTGGTGGCGTTGGAGCTTTTGGTTCTGTTGGAGCCTTTGG
>OGRO01003220.1_pt1 | contig 11894 bp, 7 predicted proteins | sample 1553451 | NCBI WGS metagenome assembly OGRO01 (sample SAMEA2580021, study PRJEB22360) | human gut metagenome
CAGGCGCCGCCGCGGGCAATGCCCCTGCCGAAAGCACCCCCGCCTCCGACGTTCCCGCCTGGCTGGGAGAAGCGCCCGCCATCACCGACGCCGACTGCGCCGAGACCGTCGACTGCGAGGTGCTCGTCATCGGCGCCGGCTGCTCGGGCCTCGTGGCTGCGAACTTCGCCGCCATGGAGGGAGCCAAGACCCTGCTCATCGAGAAGTTCGACAAGGGAACGGGCCTGCGCGGCTCGGCCATCGGCGCCGTGGGCTCGCGCAAGCAGCAGGAAGCCGGCGTCAACATCGACCCGCAGGAGATCTGCAACGATCTGGTGCACTATTCCCTGAACAACGCCAGCATGGATCTGTACCAGCTGTGGGCCGCGCACTCCGCCGAGGCTGTGAACTGGTACTGCGATCTGACCGACGGCGTGGATCAGTGCAAGATCGACCTGGAGTGGAGCATGCCCGCCGAAGAGACGCGCTACAAGTGCTGGCCCACGGGTCATGGCGCCATGCTGGACAACGGCAAGGCCGGCAAGGACGAGGCCAGCGGAGAGGGCGTCACCTACGCCCAGGTGGAGGCCAATTTCCTGGCCCAGCCCAACGCCGAGCTGCGCTACCTGACGAGCCTGGAATGCCTCATCAAGGAAGGCGATAAGGTGGTGGGCGCCTACGCCTCCACCGACGAGGGCGCCACGTTCCTGCGCATCAATGCCGCGAAGGGCGTCATCGTGGCCACCGGCGGCTACGCGAACAACCCCGACATGTACATGGCGCTGCAGGCCGAGAACGCCAAGGGACTGTGCGGCGTGGTGCCCTTCGGCAACTTCAACGCCCAGGGCCAGGGCATCAAGGCCTGTCTGTGGGCCGGCGCGGTGAAGGACGAGAACCCCACCTCCATGGTGTTCGACCGCGGCATCATGCGTCCCGACCAGCTGCCCGGCGCCCCCTTCGATATGGACTTCGGCTACTTCCACATGGCCACGCAGCCCTTCCTGAAGGTGGATATCGAAGGCGAGCGCATCACCAACGAGTCGTCGCCCTACGACTTCCTCATCCATGCCCTGGCGCGCAAGTCCAGCCAGCGCGCCTGGTTCGACATCTGGGATTCCAACTGGCCCACCGATATCGAGCGCTTCCATACCATCGGCTGCTCGGGCCTCATCAAGGGCGAGGGCACCAACCAGATGGACCCCGAGGGCGTTGAGGGCACGGCCGCCATCATCGACGCTTTGGTGGAAGAGGGCAAGATCGTGAAGGCCGACACCTTGGAAGAGATCGCCGACGCCTTCGGCATCAACAAGGAGACCTTCCTGGCCACCGTGGAGCAGTACAACGGCTTCTACGATGCGCAGAACGACACCCAGTACGGCAAGGAGCCCTTCCGCCTGTCGGAGATTCGCACGGCGCCCTTCTATGCCTGCAAGCTGTCGGGCATGGCGCTCGCCACCCTGGACGGCATCAAGATCAACACGAAGTTCCAGGCGCTCGACGAGAACAACGCCCCCATCGAGGGACTCTACGTCATCGGCAACGACTCGGGCAATTACTACAACGGCACCTACCCGAACCTGGCCGCCGGCCTGAACGCGGGTCGCTGCGTCACCTTCGGCATGCTCTGCGGCCGCCAGGTGGCGAACTTGTAGGGGCACCTTCCGTCCCCTCGGGCGTTTTGCGGCAAGAGAATCTCCGAGCCCTCCCTTTTTGATGGCGCCCTCTCCCAGGGCGCCGCTTTTCCTTTCCGGGGTCAAACGCTCGAAAAGCCATTACAATGGAGGCAGCTGACGGGACGCGAGCAACCGCAAGGGAGGGAAATCGTGCGCAGCAACGAGGTGGCAAAATTGGCCGGCGTGACCGTGCGCACGCTGCGGCACTATCACCAGCTGGGGCTTCTGTCCGAACCGCCGCGGCGCGCCAACGGGTACCGCGACTACTCCCCTGCCGACGTGGCCCGCGTGCTGCGCATCAAGCGCCTGGCCGCCCTGGGCTTTCCCCTCTCGCGCATCGGGGACGTTCTGGAAGAGATGGATGCCGAGGGGCACGCGACATCCGCGAGCGCCTTAGACGAGCTCGACCGCGAGCTGGCCCTCGAGATCGCAAGGCTGCAGGAACAGCGACGCACCATCGCCGAACTGCGCGCCGAGCACCTCGATCCCGACCTTCCCGTGCGCTTCGCCCGCATCCTGCGCAAGCTCGCCGGCGTGGACAGCCTCGCCGAAACCTCCCCCGACGACCGCACCGCCCTCATCGTCGCCGCGCACCTCTACGACGAGAAGGAGCTCGGCGAGCTGGAGCGCGTCGTGGATACCATCGCAAGCGAGAGGCTCGTGGAGGCCATGGAACGGCTCGACGAGAAGCTCTGCGCCCTCGCGCCCGATGCCCCCGAGCAAGAGCGCGCCACACTCGCCGCCGAGTCCCTCGAGACGCTTGTCCCCGTCATCGCCTGCTTCGATGCCGCCAACTGGCTGCGCCCCGCCACCGACCGCGAGCGATTCCTGGACGAAATAGCCTTCGCGGGCTACAACGAGGCCCAGCAGGACGTGTACAACCGCATCGAGCGCGGCATCGAGGAGATCATGACCGAGCGGGCGCAACGGGAGAATGCGACTGCGGCCTCTCCACAAGTCGTCCACGAGCCGTTTGACTCCGACGCAACGTCATAGTTTTTACTGGCCCCTCGAACCCCTGACCCGCCGTTCGAGAAAGGCCCCGCCATGACCCTCGCGTCCCCGAAATTCCGCCGACCGCGCAAGCCGTACCGGCCGCGCAAGACCACTCCCCGCTACCTGCTCTCCTGCGCCTGCTCGCTGCTGGGCAATTCCGTGGCCAGCGTCGTCTTACCGCTTGTGCTCCTCGCCACCACCGGCGACGCCCTGGCCGCTGGCACCCTCGCGCTCATCTGTGCCGCACCCCAGTTCGTCATCGGCCTTGTCGGCGGGGCGCTCACCGACCGCTTCAACCGACGCAACGTCTCTGTCGTCTCCGACATCCTGTCGGCGGCCAGCGTGGCTTTGCTGCCCATCGTTGATATGATCTGGGGACTCTCCTTCGGCTGGTTCGTGGCACTGGGACTCCTCGGCGCCGTCGGCGACATCCCCGGCATGACGGCCCGCGACTCCCTCGTGCCCACCGTCTGCGAGCGCGACGGGCGCAGCCTGCAAAAGTTCATGGGCCTCACGCAATCGCTGGACTCCCTCGTGGTCATCGCAGGTCCCGCGCTGGCCGCCTTCCTCATGGGCGCAGCAGGAAGCGTGAACGCCCTGTGGTTCACGGCCGCCATGTCGCTTTCCGCAGCTCTTCTCACTCTCACGCTGCCCCGCTCCCTCGGCGCCGTCTGCGGCGCGACAACCCCCGCCGCCAGCCCGACCGGCGTCCCGGCTGCCAGAGCTGTCAGCTCCACCAAAGACGAATCCCGACGCGGCCTTCTGCCCGACGCGTGGCAGGCCCTGCGCGACGGCGCGCATGTGCTGTTCGCGAGCGATACGCTCTTGCGCTCGTCCATGCTCATCAGCTTCGGCATCGTCATGGTGATGGGCTCGCTCCAGGGCCTCGTGCTGCCGGTGCATTTCACGGCCGCGAACAGCCCGGAGCTGCTCGGCTCAGTGCTGTCGGGCACGTCCGCCGCAGGCCAGGGTGGGCCATGTCCGCCGGCATGCTCGCAAGCTCGCTCGGCTATGCGGCGCTCGCCCACAAGCTGCGCCGCCGCACCTGGTACATCCTGTCGCTCACCGGCATGGCCTTGGGCATTCTGGGCTTGGGCCTTTTGCCCCCGTTCCCGCTGCTCATCGCGAGCGCGCTCATGCTGGGCCTTTCGGCCGGCCCCATCTCGGCCCTGCTCGGCTTCTTCATCTTCGACCGCATTCCCGCCGAAAACCGCGGGAGCGCCCTGGGGACGCAGAATTCGCTCACCCTGGCCGCCGCGCCCGTGGCCGTCTTCGCCACCTCGCTCGTCGTGGAGGGCGCCGGGGTGTCCGTGGCCGCCCTGGCCCTCGCTGGCTGCTGGATGCTCATCACCGTGTGGGCCCTCAACACCCACAGCCTGAAGTACCTGGACGACAAGGAGAGCCATCCCGACCCCATTCCCTTCGTTCCCAATGCCGAGCGCGTCTAGCACCGCGCGACGTCCGAAAGCCAGCAGTACGACTATCTGGCTTTCAGCGGCGCAGCCATCTGGCAACGGTCTTCGAACAAGTTGCCCGCGAGCCGGAAGGCGGGCGCCCCGCAGGCACACCATGGAGCCGGAATCATTCCCCAACCAAGGAGACACCATGGCTTGCACAACGCTTCTCGTGGGCCGCCGCGCCACCAACGACGGCTCCACCATCGTCGCCCGCAACGAGGACGGCGAGGACTTCTCGTTCGATCCGAAAAAGATGATCGTGGTCATGCCAGAGGACCAGCCGCGCACCTACACCGGCGTGGCCAGCCACCTGACCATCGATCTGCCCGACAATCCCCTCCGCTACACCTGCACGCCCAACGCCGACCCGGCAAATGGCGTGTGGGCCGAAACCGGCATCAACGCGGCGAACGTGTCCATGTCGGCCACCGAGACCATCTCGGCCAACGCCCGCGTGCTCGGCGCCGACCCGCTCGTCACCTACCAGCCGGCCGTCGGAAAGCCCGGCGACGCCAACTACAAGCCCGAGGTGCCCGGCGGCATCGGCGAGGAGAACCTGCCCACCATCACGCTGCCCTATATCAAAAGCGCCCGCGAAGGCGTTGCGCGCCTCGGCATGCTCGTGGAGAAGTACGGCACCTACGAGACCAACGGCGTGGCCTTCGGCGACGCGGACGAGGTCTGGTACTGGGAGAACATCGGCGGCCACCATTGGATCGCACGGCGCGTGCCCGACGACTGCTACGTGGTGCAGCCCAACCGCCAAGGCATCGATCACTTCGATTTGGCCGACGCGCTGGGCGATCAGCACGACTACATGTGCAGCGCCGATCTGGCCCAGTGGATCCGCGAGAACGATCTGCTCATGGACATGCCCGCCCACGAGGACGATGCCGGCGAGACCGTCGAAGGGCTGCCGCGCTACTTCAACGCCCGCATCGCGTTTTCCACCTACACCTGGCTCGACCAGCTGTACAACGCCCCGCGCAAGTGGTACCTGTGCAGCCGCCTGACGCCCTCCGACCCGCGCTTTGCCGGGCCCGCGCCCGAATTCGGCCCCGAGAGTCTCGACATCCCCTGGGCCATGCGCCCCGACAAGAAGCTGTCGGCGTCGGATGTGAAGGACCTGCTCGCCACCACCTACGACGGCACCGAGTACGATCCCTACGGCACCAAGGGCACGCCAGAGACGCGCCACCAGTACCGCTACGTCGGCATCGACCGCACCTCCGAGTGCTCCATCCTGTGCATTCGCCCGAACGCACCCAAGGCGCTGCGCGGCGTGCACTGGTTCGCCCCGGCGTCGGGCCCCTTCAACACCGCCGTGGCCCTGTACGCGAACGTGAAGGAGCTCCCCGCCTACCTGGACACCCCCACGGAAGTGACCACCGACAGCCTCTACTGGAACAACCGCCTGGTGGCCGGTCTTTCCGATCCGCAATTCTTCGAGAGCTACGAGGCCATCCAGGGCTATCGGCTGAACACCATGGCCCAGGGCTACCAGTCGCTGCACGAGACCGACGCCGCGCTTGAGAAGCTCGCCGCCGAGGGCAAGGCGAACCTGGACGATATGGACGACCCGACGGTGATCGCCGAGCTCGAGCGCGCGAATCAGGCGCTCGTCGATAGCGTGCAAACGCAGACCCGCGCTCTGCTCGGCACCGTGCTCGACCAACGCACGGTCACGATGAAGAACGCCTTCAACATGAACGACCACTGAGAGCGCGCCGTTGCGCCCCCGAGCGCAACGCCAATGCCTGATTGGGGCCGGCCCCGGCGCCTCGCCATTCGCTGGCGACGCCGAGGCCGGCCTTTTCGCATTCACGGTTCTTTCGCATTCACGACCCTTTTCGCATTCACGCCCCACTCGCTCCCCTCTCCCTGCAACACAGGGCTCTTCTCGTGCAAGTGAAGCGGCGCCCCCTTGCCGTCGCTGCCTCGTCGAGGCACACTAGCGCTACGGACAGGAGACGGAAAGGAGCGCCCGTGAAGCTGACCGTGGAAGAGCGGCCCGACTTAGAAGAGGCGGAGGTCACCATCCGCTGCCCGGCCATCGACCGGCGGGTGCGGGCCATCATGGCGACCGCGAACGCAGTGGATTGCCGGCTTCTCGGCACCGACGGCACAGGCACGTTCATCGTGGAACCGTCGGAAGTGCTGTACGCGGAAACCGTCGACGGCCGCACCTTCCTCTACGGCCGCGACCGCGTGCTGGAGAGCCCGCTGCGCCTCTACGAGCTGGAAGAGGCCCTCGCCGGCACCGAGTTCGTGCGGGCCTCGAAATCTCTCATCGTGAACTTCGACCACGTGCGGGCGCTTCGCCCCTACCTGAACGCCCGGCTGGAGCTGGTACTCGATAACGGCGAATCCGTCATCGCCTCGCGCCAGTACGCCCCGGCCATCAAGCAGAAGATCGGGCTGTAGAAAGGATTCGCCATGAGAAACATCGTCAAGAGCGCCTTTGTCCGCGCCTGCATCACCTTCACCGTCGCCATGGCCCTCTGGTGCACAGCCGGCCTCATCTTCGCCGGGCCCGTCGAGGGCATCGTCATCACGCTCTCGCTGCTCGCCGCCGCCTTGGCCCTGTGCGCCCTGCAGGCATTCTGGTTTACCGAGGCGGTCATCGGGCGATTGAGCTACCCCGCACGCATCGCCGGGTTCGGCCTGACGGGCCTTCCGGCGCTCGTCCTGTGCGCCGCGCTCGGCGGTTGGTTCCCCCTGGACAACATCGGCGCCTGGGTCAGCTTCGTTGCCATCTACCTGGTCACCCTGGCCGCCATCACCGCCGGCTACACTATCTACTACCGTCGCACCGCCGGCAGCTTCGACGCCGCCCTCGCCCGCTACCGCGAAGGCCGGAAAGAGTAGGCCATCGCGACGAGAAGCGATTACGTCGGTCCTCGTCCGCGCTTTCCCCGCCCGGAAGGCCGAGTGCGCCGATTTAGTAGGAAATCTGCACTTATCAGCGTCTGGAAGGCTCCTACAGTCAATTATTATATTGTTCTACGTTAATTTCGACGGCTTTTTTCAATCCAGGACGCTGATAAGTGCAGATTTTGATACAAATTCTGACAACTCGGCGTCCGACCAATTTCGCATACTGGCTCTTAGCGGATCCAAGCGCGTCGACCCGCCACAATATAACAAGCTTGGCCAACGCGTCCGTCTCTTCCCTAGAAAGAGCTGCGGCATCGCCTCATTCCAGGCAAGTGCTGAGGCCGATTCTCCTGTACAAGCGGTACTAGTTTTGTATAGTTACGTTTATTATAATCGTGACTATACAAAACCCTTATCGGGAGCGCCGACAAACAGCGGCTGTTCCTCTTCTCGAAAAGCGGCTTTACCGACGCCTGCCGAGCCGAAGCCGCCGCCTGCGGGTGCCGCCTCGTAGCGCTTGCAGATATGGGGCTGGGGCAATAGAACCGATCCGCTTGGCCGCCCGCGCTTGGCCTAACGCAGCCGCTTCTCCCCCAGAAACGGGCTCGGTTCGTCGCGGTAGAGGACGGTCAGGGCGTGCATGGCGCGGGTGACGGCCACGTAGAGCAGGTTGCGATCGGCCTCGGTGGCGTACTGGCGGCCGTCGGCGTCCAGCAGCACCGCCTCGTCGAACTCGAGGCCCTTGGCTAGGCGCACCGAGCTGACGACGATACCGCCCGGGTAGGCGTCCGTTTCATCGGTGAGCAGCGTAAGGTCGTGATCGCGCGCAATGAGCTCAGCGTAGCGGGCGGCGAGGAAGTCCGATTTCGCGATGACTCCCAAGGTGCGCCGCCCCGAGGCACGCCACCGCTCGATGGCTTCGTCCACCGCCGCGAGCACCCCCACGGTGTCGCCGCAGCGCGCAAAGCGCACCGCCTCCCCATGGCGCTGGACGGCGACGAGACCCGCAACGGGCATCACCCGGGCGGCCAGCTCGGTGATCTCGCTGGTCGAACGGTAACTCGTCATGAGCCGCACCACCCGCGCGCCCGGATAATGGGCCGCCACCGCCTCGGGCGCCGACACCGCACGGCCGTCCACGAGCTGGTTCACATCCCCCAGGATAGTGCGATCGCAGCGGAACAGGCGGGAGATGGCCTCGTGCTGCACCGGCGTCAGATCCTGCATCTCATCGATGACCAGATGGCGCACGGCAGAAGTGGGGGCGAATCCGTCGGGGCCCGCGAAGGCCAGGGCGCACAGCACGACGGGGAAGGCGTCCTCCCATTCCACCACGCCCTTGGCCGGCGCCTTAAACAGGGCGCTCTGGCCCGTGTCGGCTAAAAAGCGCTTGTACAGCGCCAGCGGGTTCTTGGCCCGCATCATGCGCAGGAGCCGCCCGCGCAGCTCGCGGCGCGTCGGCATGGTGTGGACATAGCGGCCGAAGGTCTTGCCATGGGCCAACTCCAACGCGTCGCCGGCGATAAGGTCGAGGCGCTCATCGAAGGGCACCGGCGCGTAAGCCGCAAAGCGCTCGGCGAGCCAGGACGCCTCGGCCACGTCGCCCCCGACGGCCAAGTCGCGCGGCTCGAAGAGCTCCGATGCCGCCACCTTCCCATCGCCGGAGCCCTTCTCCCCCAGCTGAGCGCCGAGCCACGCCGTCAACGAGGCAGCGAACGCCTCGGTGCCCTTGGCGGCAGCACGGGCCGCCCGAACCGGGTCGGCCTCATCGGCAGCCGACACCGGGAGCGCCACTTTCGTGATCCCTTCCAAAAGGAGGGCCGCCAAGTCGTGCAGGCTCCACTGCCGCACTGGCTCCTCGCCCAGCTCCGGCAGCACCCCGGAAATGTAGTCGGAGAACACCCGGCTCGGCGAGAGGATGGCCACCGACTGCGAGGTCAGCCGCTCTTTCTGGCGATACAACAGGTAGGCAACCCGGTGCAGCGCGATGGAAGTCTTGCCCGAGCCGGCCACGCCCTGAATGATAAGCGTGCCGGGCGCCTCATCGCGAATGACGGCGTTCTGCTCGCGCTGGATGGAGGAGACGATATCATGCATCTTCGCGTCAGACGTGCGCCCGAGAACCGTCGCGAGTACCTCGTCGCGCACGCTGGAGCTGGAGTCCACCGCGTAGCGCAGCTGCCCCTCCTCGATGGAGATCTGCCGCTTGAGCGCGAGCGTTCCCTCCCGGCGCCCGGCCGGTGCCTCGAAGGCGGCCGGCCCCGGCTCGAAGTCGTAGAACAGCGCGGCCACCGGGCTTCGCCAATCGGAGATGAGCGCCTGGTTCTCCCAGGTGAGGGCGAAGCGCCCGAGGTAGGTGATCTGGCGTGCGGCCGCCGTCTCGCCTTCGGCCGAACCGGCAGATGAGGACGCCCCTTCCTCGCCTTCGACGAAATCGACCCGGGCGAAGTAGGGCGAATCGAGCAGCTTCTCCAACCGGCCTCGGGAGCGATGGGCCAAAGCGGCCTGGGCGTCCATGCGGTTCAGCTCATAGGCAGAAAGATGCGCCTCCTCCGGCGCCAATTCGCCACGCGAGGCCGCCAGCTGCGCCCCCGCCTCGCGATGGCTCGCCTCCGTACGCTCGGCCAACCCGCGCGCTCGATCGACGGCCGCGCGCACCGCACCCAACACCTCGTCAAGGTGGGCTTGCTCTTCCGCTTCTATGCTAGGGGATCCTCCATCGGTGTCCGCATCGGCATCTGCGTCTGCAGACCGAAGCAGGGCTTCGTCATGTTCCGCATCCACAGCCTTCTCCTTCCTCGTCCAGATTTCGCGAAACGCGGACGGCTCGGCCCTCGCTGAGCCCCGTCCGGGAAACCTGAGAGGTCGAAGCCGTGAGATGCGCCGACGTCAAGGGGAAACGCTATGCTAGCGGCCCCGCGCCTGAGCACCAGTCGCCACCGCACCGACCTCCACAAAATTCGCGCAACTTCGCTTCCCATGCTAAGACGGTATGGCTGTAGCGAGTCGTTTACCGTTTGATGCCAAGGGGCAGCAGCCAGACGTCAGCAGGGACAACTTCCCTTAGCATGGAACTCAGCGTTTACGTGGCGTCAAAAGCGTCGCCGACTGCGGCGCCCGATGCCGCTGTCGACTGCGGCGCTCGACGTCGCCGACCACGACACCCTACGCCGCCGACCCCGAGACAAGGAGCGCTCATGCCCATGAACCCCGCCGTCCAAGCGGTCATCAAGGCCATCACGCGCCTGCAGCCCGACGTGGCCAATTCCTGGAACTCCCAGCGCAAGGTGGAGGACGCCGCCGGCAAACTCACCATTGCCGACCCGCGCTGCCGCATCGACGAGATCACCGCCACAGCCGACGACGGCTACGAGATTCCCTTGCGCGTGTTCACGCCCCTCGACATCGACTTCTCCCTGAAGCGGGGCCTGCACGTGAACGAGGATCACCGCGGCACCATCCTGTACTTACACGGCGGCGGCTGGGCCAACGGCGACGTGGAATTCTACAGCGACGCCTGCATGCGCACGGCGCTGAAGCTCGAGCGCCGCGTCATCGCCGTCGACTACCGGCGCAGCCCCGAGCACCGCTTCCCCACCGCGCTTGAGGACTGCTATGCCGTGGCGCGGCAGCTGTTCGCTGGCACGCTTATCCGCGATGCCGATCCCGAGCGCATCGTGCTCATGGGCGACTCGGCCGGCGGCAACCTCACAGCGGCCGTGAGCCTTCTCGCCCGCGAGCGCGGCGACTTCCGCCCGCGCACCCAGATCCTCTTGTACCCGCTCGTGTACAACGACCACTCCGAAACGACGCTGTTCGATTCCGTGCGCGACAACGGCGAGGACTACATTCTCACCCGCCAGGCCATCGTCGACTACATCGAACTGTACCTGCGCACGCCCGCCGATTTCCACGACTCCCGCTTCGCGCCGCTCATCGCGACGTCGCTGGCCGACCTGCCCCGCACGCTCGTCATCACCGCCGAGTACGACCCTTTGCGCGACGAGGGCGAGGCTTTCGCTGCGCGCCTGGATGCGGAGGGCAACGAAGTGGCCTGCTTCCGCATGAACGACGGCGTCCACGGCTACTTTTTGTACCCCTCCGTGCTCTCGCTCGTGCGCGACACCTACCGCCTCATCGCGCACTTCCTCGATGGCGATCCGCTCCCGAAACCCGGTGACCGGCCATGGCTGACGCTTCTTGGTACCGACTAGACAACGTCGGCAAGTTCTACGCCGCCCAGGCGGGAAGCCCGAACCAGACCATCTTCCGCTTGGCGGCCACCATGGTCGACGAGGTTGACGAACAGGCGCTGCAGCGCGCGTTGGACGCCGCCGTGGCGCAGTTCCCCGGCTTCAACGTGTCGCTGCGCTCCGGCATGTTCTGGCATTACCTGGAACCTTCCGGCACCGCGCCGCGCGTGACCCCCGAGAACCTGCCCATCTGCTACGGCCTGCACGCCGGGCCCCAAAGCGTGCTCTTCCGCGTGAGCTACTACCGCCGCCGCATCAACGTGGAAGTGTCCCACATGATCTCCGACGGGCGCGGCGCCCTGGAGTTCCTGAAGGCGTTGCTCGGTGCCTACGTGGCCGAGCGCTACGGGCTGCCCGAAGCCGCCACCTGCGCCTATGCGGGCACCGAGGCGCAGAAGACCGAGGACAGCTTCACGGCCAACTACGATCGCGCCGCAGCGGGAAAGGCGAAAAAGCCGCGGGTTTTCCATCTGACGGGCCTAAAGACCAACGCCGATCCGCTTTACCTGGAATACCACCTATCGGCCAGCGCCGTGCACGCCGCCGCCAAAGACGCCGGAGTCAGCGTCACCTCCTACCTCATCGCGGCGGTCATCTGCGCCGTGCGCACTACCATGACTGCCCGCGACCGGCGCCGGGCCATCCACCTGGACGTGCCC
>OGRO01003238.1_pt1 | contig 11838 bp, 8 predicted proteins | sample 1553451 | NCBI WGS metagenome assembly OGRO01 (sample SAMEA2580021, study PRJEB22360) | human gut metagenome
GCATTTCCGTCCTTTTGGATGAAATCAAGCTCATACGAATCGGAAGAGCCGCTTGTAACCGCCGAGGTGGATATGTTCGAGCATTTTTGCCATGTCGGCGACGATTATCTGCAAACGGGTATTCATAAATGGTATATCGACGGGACAAGGGAGCATTTTATAGGCCCGCAAATAGGCAAATATAATTTCGGCAGCAAGTCGCTTGCCGAACAATGGCATACTTATTCCTTGCTTTGGACCGAGGATTCCATGAATTTTATGGTTGACGGCAAGATATACCATACAATAGATATAACCTCAAGCGGAGATTTCGGCACCCGCGGCGACGGAATGGGCGCGTTCCACGATTATTTCTACATAATATTCAATAACTATCTTCATACCTCGGACGGTTCGGAAGAGGGAAATAAGGATGAACAGAACGCCAGAGCTGACGATCGGTTCCCGATTGTGTATGAGATCGATTATGTCAGACTGTATCAGCTCCCGGGTCAAGGTGCCATAGCCAATATCAGCAATTTGGGCTTCAGTGAGACAGCCTGAATCCCCCCCGCATTATTACAAACGGTTTTTACCGTGCGCGGCTGTTATGCACGGTGATAATATTAAAGAGTCGTAAAGGATGGTTAATATGAAAAAAATAACGAGAAAATGTATTGTTATGCTCACGGCATTTGCAATGCTTATCTCCGCCCTTGGCAACCTTTCTTTCTCCGCGGCGGCGGACTCTCTTATTCAAAACGGTGATTTTGAAAACGGAACAACGGGCTTTGTAATTGAAAAAGGCGGTTACACAGGTGCAAAGGTTGAAACCGTAACCGCATCCGACGGCGGTAAAATGCTCAGTATTGAAACAGGCTCCATCGGCGGCAGTCTTCACACCTTTAGGGTTTATCAGGCAGTTGAGGTTGAGCCTAATACGGATTATGTTTGGAAATTAGAGCTTGGCGGAAGCGTACAAAACTGCCATTATTTAGGAATTGTTGCCGGCGATACCGTAAAAGCAAACGGCAATACCGCTCTTTTTGCCGAGTGGCAGACTGTAAGCGGAAGCATAACCTTCACTCCTAACAATTTTAACACTGGCGCTCAAAGCAATTCCGACGGTACGGCTGCGGACTCAAATTGGCTCAGATTTGACGCCGCAACCGGATGGAATCATGTGAAAATAACCTTTAATTCGGGAAATAATACCAAGGTTTGCTTGGCTTACGGCGCAAGACATACGGGCAGAGCAATTAAAACCGATAACTGGTCGCTTTACAAAAGGCCTGCCGTCGGGAAGCTGACAAACGGTGATTTTAACGACGGTATGATCGGCTTTACCGGTACGGCGCAGACAATGGAGGTAATTGCAGAGCCGGGTAACGCCGCAAACAATGTGCTGCACGCAATAGGCGGCGGATATGTCCGTCAGGAGGTATCGGTCAAGGCAAATACCGATTATGTCTTTACCTTCCGCACCAAAAAAGCAGATACACAAGGCGTTATTTATGCCAATGTTTTTGCCGCAGACGCAAAAACGAATCTGGCTGCCGCCGCAAAAAACATGGAAGTACCGAATAATGTTAATTTTGCAGGTATACACGAAACAAACGGAGTGCAGTTTAACAGCTCCGGCACTGCATGGAATAATATAGAGATTTTCTTCAATTCGGGAGAAAATACAACGGTTTATATCAATTTTAATTTATGGACAACCAACCGCAACAGATATTTCGACGATTTACAGCTTTATGAAAAGCCCGAGATCGGAAATTTGGCAAACGGTGATTTTAATAACGGCACTGCGGGCTTTACGAATATAAATACAGCCACCTTCGAGGTTATAAAAGAACCCGACAATACCGATAATAATGTATTGCATCTTATAGGCGGAGGCAGCTATTACCAGCAGGTGTCGGTTGTCAAAAATACAGATTATATATGGACCTTCAGGATGAAGGACATAGGTAATACCGGAACAACAAGAATCCTTGTCAATCCGGAAAACGGTACGGATAATCTTATTACAGACATAGCGAAGAACGGCAACGGTTATGCATCGCTCAACGACGGCACCTATGCAAGCGCGGCCACTTACAATAAAGCCTGGGTTACATTTACGGTTAAGTTCAATTCGGGAGACAATGAAAATGTCCGGCTTTCGCATAACACATGGGCCGCAAGCCGTGAAATTTATATGGACGACTGGAACCTTGACAGAGCCGCGCTTCCGGGAGAACTCAGAAACGGCGGTTTTGAAGACGGACTTAAATATTTTGCCGTGGACGGAAATACGTCGGCCGAGGTAACAAAAGAGGACGTTTATGACGGGGCGTATTCCGCAAAGGTGAACGGTAAGGATAATTCAAGCAAGCCCGCCTTCGGCAGATTTATATACCAAGAGGTTACGGTTAAGCCCAATACCGATTATATTTGGAGCTTTTGGTATAAAAGCAAGGCGCATAATACCTCGCTTGTCGGTGTTCGCAGTGCCGACGATAAGCTGCTTTTACCGTCGTTTTTAAAGACGGATGCCTATGCGGTGGAGAGTGACCGCTCCTTTACGGATATCCGCAACGCTTCTGATATCAACCTATGGCATGAAACGCTTTATGATACGGATTGGAAACAATATAACGTTATATTTAATTCGGGCGAAAACACTTCTGTTCGGTTGAGTATAGACCTTATTAACTCGGCACGCGGCGGCTTTACCGATAATTGGGCGCTCGGTGAATATACGTTTATGAGGGGAGACGCCGACAACGACGGCACGGTAGACGCCAACGACCTTGCAGAGATACGCCGCCGTTTGTTCGGAGTACCGAGCTACTATATGGGCGGAATAGATGTAAACGAAGACGGTCAGTTCAATATTCTTGACCTTGTAAAACTGAAAAAGGACTTGGTTTCGCTTACTCCGATTGCGGGATATTCCCTTGTTTGGGCGGATGATTTCGGCGGGTTATATCTTGATAACGATAAATGGACCCGCGCGCAGCATATGGCGGGGCAGGATGACCTTGAACTCCGTTATGACGAAACGGGAGCGACGGTAAAGGACGGTTCGGCCGTTCTTTATGCGGGCAGAACGGGTGAAAACACCTATTATACAAACGCTTCTCTTACCACCAGCAACAGCAGCGGCTCTGCACACCGTATGTCCTTTAAATACGGGTATGTTGAAATGCGCGCGAAAATCCCGCTGGGAGCGCCTGCGTTTCCCTCATTTTGGATGAAATCGCTTAACAATAACGGCGTACACGGTGAAATTGATATTTTCGAGCATTTCTGTTATATCGGCGATAAATGGATACAGTCGGGCATTCACAAATGGTACGAAAACGGCGAGCACCTCTTACTCACAGGCGTTGGCGATAAAGCGGCGATAGGCGGAACAAATTTATCCGACGGCGGCTGGCACACTTACGGTCTGCTTTGGACTCCCGAAAAACTTGAATTTATTTGCGACGGCGTTACCTATCATACAATAGATATTACCGCTGACGGCAATTACGAGGTTTACAATACTTCCACAAAGGAACTGACCGGCAACAGAACCGAGAACGGCGATGTATTCCACGATTACTACTATCTTATTATGAATAACTATATATATACTCCCGCCGGTACAAACGGTGCGGATTACGCGGCAAATCCCTCTACCGAGCTGCCGCTTGAATACGAGATCGATTACATAAGACTTTATCAGAACAGCGACGGCGATATAAGAATCGGCGCGCTCGGTTAAAAAATTACTCCCGGCGATGGTTTAAAACCCGTCGTCGGGCTTTTAAAAACAAATCCCGAAAAGGTGAAAACTATGTGCAAAGAATTAAACAAAACAGTTCCTTACCCATGGACGCCGGTACAGGCTGAAGAAACCGAAAACGGCTGCACCGCAGAAGTGTGGGGAAGAACCTATAAAATAGAGAATAATCTGCTTTTCTCATCTGTAACGTCGCTCGGGGACGAGCTGCTTTCGTCGCCCATAAGGGTTTCCGCTTCGGAAAACGATAAAAAAATAGAATGGCGGGATACCGACGCGTTTCTCTCTGAAAAGGATGACGGCAAGGCGGTTATCTACGCCACGGCACAGAGCGAGGCTTTTATTGTAAATACCTGCACTACGCTGGAATTTGACGGCTGTGCTGCGGTTGATATAAAACTTATGCCGCGCGGCTTTACCGTTCCTCAGCTTTTCGGGCTTGAAAAGAAAGAGCCGCCCAAAACAAATCTCGATTATTTTCATATTGAAATACCCATAAAAAAAGAATTTGCGACCCTTTACCATTCCTATCCCTGCGGGGTTTTACCCGACGCGTCGGGCGCGGGAGGAACTTCAGCCGCGAATATGTATTCGGGAAGCGGCAAAATAGCCGATGTAAATATGGCTTCGGGCTTTTCCTCGGTCATATTCCTCGGGAACGATGAAAAAGGGTTTTTTACATATCTTGATACCGACGAGGGCTGGCAGCCTGCGGATATAAGAAGAATGATAGAATATGATGTAAAGGACGACGAGGTAGTAATAAGGCTGCGCATTATAGACGGTCAGCCTAAGGTGTGGGAGGAAACGGAAGCGCACGAGGGGCAGTATGAATACCCCGACCTATCCTACCGCGTGTTCTTTCAGGCGGTGCCGTTAAAGCCGTTTCCGAAAAATCCGTTTGAGGAAAAGCGGCTTCATATTGATTGCTTTAAAAAGATAGAACCCGATTATATAGATTTTCTTGCAAACCCGGTGGTTCCCGGCAGCGATGAAATAGGCTATGACCGCATTAAAAGGCTCGGCGTTACAACGCTCATACTCCATGAAAAGTGGAACCAGGTACAAAACTACTGGAAGCTGACATACCGCACGCGGCGTCAGATAAAAACGATTATTGAGGAATGTCACAAAAGAGGCATTAAGGTTGTGCCGTATTTCGGCTATGAAATATCCACATTGGCGGATATATGGAACGATAAGCGCGATGAGTACAGGCGCATAGGCAGAGAGCATAAAAAAGGACTGGGCTGGTACCGTTTCCCCGCGCAAAGGGAGCTGTGCGTTTGCTACAACAGCCCCATTGCCGATGAATTTGCCGACGGTCTTGAAAAACTTGTGGATGAATACGGCTTTGACGGAATTTATCTTGACGGCACAGGCATGGTGTGGAACTGCCGCAATACAGCCCACGGCTGCGGCTATTACGACAGCGAGGGAAACCTTAAATCCACCTATCCGATACTCGGAGTAAGAAGACTTATGCGCCGCCTTTACGATATATTCGAAGGCCGCGGAAAGACTATAAACTGCCATGTGTCCGATTGCGTTTGCGGCGCGGGTATGGCGTTTACCCACGGGCTGTGGCTCGGCGAGTACATTCAGTACACTCTTGTAAAAACGGGAGCCGATAAAATGCCCGAGGGCTATATGCGCGCAACCCACAGCGGAAAAAATTTCGGTATTCCCACAGAGTTTTTGGTTTACGAAAATAAGCCGGTTTGGGGCTTTGACGACGCTTTTGCGTTTACTCTTATTCACGGGGTTTTGCCGCGCCCGAACGATATAGGCGAGCCGCTTGAAAAAATGTCGAAGCTGTGGAAAATAATAGACGGATTCCCCATAGCTGAGTCGGAGTGGTGCCCGTATTTTAAGGAAGATTCGCACCCGTTTAAGGCGGATAACGGCGCCGTTAAAATAAGTGCCTATAAATATACGGCGGGCGGCAGGCGTAAATGGCTTATATTTATTGCAAACAGCGAAACCGCCGAGATAGAGGCATGCGTTGTATCGGGCTTTGCGGGTGGAAAGCTGACAGACGCGCAAAGCGGCGAAAACGCCGCGGTTTCGGACGGCGGTATTACGCTCGGCTTTAAGCGTTTCGGTCACAACATATTTATTTACGAGGAGTGATTTTCGGTGGAAATATTATACGGCGACGGTATTCATGACGATACCGCGGCTATACAGGAGCTTATTGACAGCGGCGTTTGCGAGGTATCCCTGCCCGCGCCGAAAGTTTGCTATCTTATTTCACGGCCGCTCGAACTGCCTTCGAATTTCAGGCTGGTGCTGCCTCGGTTTGCCGAGATAAAGCTCGCCGCGGGGTCCGACTGCGAAATGCTGAGGAATAAGATGGTGCCGGACTTTGCCGAACGCATAGAACCGTGCATATTCGGCTTTATAAACGAGTTTTCACCCGATCATCAGTGCAGGAACATTGAGGTTACGGGCGGAATTTGGAACTGCAATAACCTTGAGCAGAAACCGAACCCGATTATGGCAAAGGACAATTCGGGCTACAGCGGTATAGGTATGGTGTTTTACAATGTGACCAATCTCCGCATTTCCTCGCTTACAATGAAAGATCCGGTTACATTTTCCATAACGCTTGATACCGTTTCCTATTTTACGGTGGACAATATAACTTTCGATTTCAATTACGGCAACCCGTTGCCCACCAATATGGACGGCGTTCACCTTAACGGAAACTGCAGCTTCGGCAAGCTGACAAACCTTAAAGGCAGATGCTACGACGACCTTATAGCGCTTAACGCGGAAGAGGGAACGAACGGACCTATAACAAATATTGATATAGACGGTCTTTATGCCGAGGATTGCCACAGTGCCGTGCGCTTGCTTACGGTAACAAATCCGGTTGAGTATATCAGTATACGCAATGTTTTCGGCACATATTATCAGTACTGTATAGGTATTACAAAGTTTTACAGCGGACCGCGCACGGGATATTACGACGGCATTACGCTTGAAAATATCTGCGCTTCCAAGGCGGAAAGGTACGAAATGTACAATAAGGGCGCGTCGCGGATTTACCAGCCGATTTATATTGAGCGCGAGCTTCATGTTAAAAACCTTAAAATTTCGGGTCTTTTCAGAAAAGAGTATAAGGTGCCGATAGATACGATTCTTATAGATGAAAAAGCCGTAATCGACAGCCTTATTCTTGAAAACATTTCGGTTGAAAACCATACCGATACGCCCGAAATGCCCTTTATGACCGTTAAGGGTGAAATTAAGAATCTCTATGCCCGCAATGTATTTGCGGACGGCAAGAAAATCGAATTTTAATGAAAGGAAATGCAAAATGCTGGCTTTGGTAAAAACCGAAAAGGGCGTGGGAAAGCTGGAGCTTTCGGAGCGCGAAATACCATCCCCGCAAAGGGGCGAGGTGCTTATCCGTGTTGCGTACAGCGGAATTTGCGGCACCGATATACATATTCATCATGATGAATTTCCGTATTATCCGCCTGTGATATTGGGGCATGAGTTTTCGGGCGAAATAGTAAAGCTCGGAGAAGGCGTAACAGGCTTTGCGGTGGGCGACAGAGTAGTGGGCGAGCCGCACAACCGCGCCTGCCAGAAGTGCTACCTTTGCCGGAACGGACATATACAGAACTGCGCCGACAAGCGCTCCATAGGTTGGGGAATAGACGGCTCCTACACCTCATACCTTGTAATGCCCGAAATGCTGCTGCATAAAATTCCAGATAACGTTTCTCTTGAAGAGGCGGCGGTGGCAGAGCCTGCGGCAATAGTAGCCCACCAGGTATTGGAGCGTGCGGGTATAACCGCGGGGGATAACGTTGTTATAATGGGCGTGGGACCCATAGCGCTGCTTGCCGCGCAAATGGCGCGTATTGCGGGCGCGGGGAAAATAATTCTCTGCGGCTGCACAAGCGATACGGAATACCGCCTTAAAATCGCAAAGGAGCTTGACTGCTTTGATACGTTCATAGACGTTATGAAAGAGGACGCGGCGGCAGCCGTTATAAAGCAGACGGGTATTGGCGCGGATACGGTTATAGAGGCTTCGGGCGCGGAAAGCGCAATATGCACCGCGGTAAGGGCGCTCAAAAAAAGAGGCACGCTGTGCGCTATCGGTATGACGGCGAGGGAAAATATATCTTTCCCGTGGAACGAAGCTATGATGAAAGTATTGGACGTAAAGTTTAACATGAGCTCAAGCTATAACGGCTGGAATATAGCTTTATCGCTGTTGGGCTCGGGTAAGCTGCGCGTAAAGCCGCTGATTGAGGTGCGTCAGCTTACCGATTGGAAGAAAGCGTTTGAAGATATAGAAAGCGGCAGGGCAATGAAGATATTGCTGAAACCGTGCGACGGCGATTAAGCGGCGTTAACAAGCGGAGGGAAAGTATGCAGATTGATTTTAAGGAAAAAACAGCAGTCGTAACGGGCGGCGCGGGCGGTATAGGAAAGGAAATTGTTCGCGCGTTTGCCCGTGACGGCGCAAAGGTGGCGCTGTGCGATTTAAAGGGAGCAAAGGAATGCGCCGCGGAATTCGGAAGCGGCGTTTACGGCTATGATTTTGATATAACCGACCGTGAAAGCGTTGCGGCGGCATTTGCAAAAATTTCGGCAGAGCTGGGCGAAATAAGCGTGCTTGTAAACAATGCGGGAATAAATGTAGGTCCCGACGAGCGGAATACGGTAGACCGTTTCAGCGATAAATGGTGGGACGCCATTATAAGAGTCGATCTTGACGGAACGTATAACTGCACCAAAGCCGCGCTGAAATATATGCCCGACGGCTCCGCGATAGTAAATATCAGCTCTATTGTCGGTATGGTGGCGCTCAGAAATCAGTGCGCCTTTACCGCGGCAAAGGCGGGCGTGATAAACCTTACCCGCGCCGTTGCTATGGAGCTGGCTCCGAGGAATATACGCGCTAACGCGGTGTGCCCTGGAAGTATAGGAATAGATATTACCAACGAGCTGTGGCAGCAAAACAGCGCCATGCAGGGGCTGCTTTCTCATATTCCGCTTGCCCGTCAGGGAAAAACAGGGGACGTTGCCGACGCGGTTGAATTTTTGGCGTCGGACAGAGCCGCTTACATAACGGGCGCGGTGCTACCGGTTGACGGCGGCTGGACCTGCGGCGGATTTGCGAGAGATTTTTAAAATCGGGGGCGATTTTTTGAATGATTTGGCAATTAATATAAAAACACAGGCGGTAGAGAAAGGAAGTCTCGCGGTGTTCTTTTTGGGACAGGCAGGCTTTGTGTTCAAGACCGAAAACGGCAGGCTTATTTGCATAGACCCCTACCTTTCCGATTGCTGCAACAGATATTTCGGCTTCAAAAGGCTTATGCCGCGCCTGATTGAGGCAGACGAGTTGAGCCTTGATTATCTGCTTGTATCACACGCGCATTACGACCATTTTGACCCCGACAGCGTTCCCCTGCTTATGGCAAACGGAAAAACGCGTTTTATAGGGGCAAACGATACAAAGGCGGAGTGCGAGCGTCTCGGTATAAAGGATAATCTGCGCTTTATGTCCGTAGGGGATTGCTTTGAGGATGAAAATATAAAGGTAACCGCCGTTCCGTGCGACCACGGAAGCGAAACTCCGTTTGCCGTGGGCTTCGTGCTTGAGGTCTCGGGTAAGCGTATATATTACATGGGTGATACTGCCTACCGCGAGGATTGGCTCGGTAATCCGTTTATACAAAACACGGATATGCTTATTCTGCCGATAAACGGCGCTTTCGGAAATCTTAATGAGCGGGAGGCGGCAACGGTTGCCGCAAGGCTTAATCCCGGGCTTGCCGTGCCATGCCACTATTGGAATTTCGCGGAACACGGAGGCAATCCTATGCTGTTTTGTGATGAAATGAAGAAAAACGCGCCCGATGTGCGATATATGCTTATGCGCCAGGGCGAGGCTATAATAATTTAAGGGTGATAATATGAGCGAAACAATGCGGGCGCTTACCGTTTACGGTCCCGATAACGCAAGAATAGAAGAGGTGCAGAAACCCGCGGCAAGCGGGGATATGCTGGTAATAAAGGTGCGCAGAACCGGCGTTTGCGCCACCGATTTTTCAATTTACACGGGAGAAAGCAGCTTTGTGAAAAGCGGTGAAATAGTTTATCCGTGCCGTATAGGGCATGAATGGGCGGGAATTGTTGAGTCGCTTGGTGAGAAGGTGACGGGCTTTAAGGCGGGAGACCGCGTTTATGCCGATAACTTTGTAAGCTGCGGCAGGTGCGCCGCCTGCAATGAGGGCAGATATATGGACTGCCCCGATATACGTTCGGTCGGCACGGTAAATTGCTGGGACGGCTGCTTTGCCGAATATATGCTTATGCCCGAGCGCCATGTTTTTAAAATCCCCGATAACCTTTCAATGGATGAGGCGGCGCTTATTGAGCCGGCTTCCATTGCGTACGACGCATTTAAAAACGTCAGCCTCGGAGCGGATGACGCCGCCGTTATTTTCGGCACGGGCGCCATAGGAATGACGGCGGTATGGCTTGCGAAATACTACGGTGCGGGCAGGGTTATACTTGTCGGCAGAAATAAAGAAAAACTTGAAACAGGCAAAAAAGTCGGCGCGGATTATATTATAAACATGACCGAGGAAAATGCGGAGTCGGCAATAAGCCGCCTGACTGACGGCAGGGGCGGCAGCTTTTATGTTGAAACATCGGGCTCGCCCGACGCGCTTATTCAGTGCATAAATACCGCAAGGCGATATGCGGGAATATCTGTCGTCAGCTTTTACGAACGCCCGATTGACGGGATACCCATGGATAAGCTGGTGCTTGGCTGCTATACCCTTACGGGTGCGGCGGGCTGCTACGGAAACGCCCCCGCGGTATGCGGAATAATGAGTAAAAACCCCGTGAGTCTTGCCCCGATCATAACGCATCATGTGCCGTTTGAAAACTGCCTTGACGTATTTGAGAACGAGGCAAAATACCATAAAACCAAAATTAAGGTAATGATTGATTTTTAAGGAGTCTTTTAAAATGGAAAAGAAAAAACTGCCGCCGCTGAGCGTAGATGTAAGCCGTGTAAAGCCGCTGGTATTCGGTAAGGAATATGAATCGAGAATGATACTTGACCATGTGATAACCGGCAGGGACGACGTTATTCAGATGAACCACGGCACGGTAAAGGCGGGCTGCGCGCTCGGCGGCGCCACCCACGAGGAGGACGAAATATACTACATACTTTCGGGGCACGGAAAGCTCACACTCGACGATAAGGTTATAGACGTTTTCCCGAATCAGGTTATATTTATACCCGCCGGCTGCTTTCATGCGCTTGATAACTCGCAGTCGGAAGAGGATATGTGCATACTGACGTTTTGGCACGACTGGCGCTTTAACGACGCGTATGAGGCGCGCATTAAGGCTTGGGGAAAATCCTTTAAGACAATAGACGAGGAATAAGGAGAGTTTTACAATGGAAAATCTTAATAAATACATTGACCACACAAATTTAAAGCCGTTCGCAACTAAGGCCGATATAGAAAAGCTGTGCCGTGAAGCAAGGGAAAACAGCTTTGCTTCGGTGTGTATAAACCCGTGCAACGTTTGCCTTGCGGCGGAGCTTCTTGCGGGCAGCGGCGTTAATGTTTGCACCGTAATCGGTTTTCCGCTCGGGCAGAACACAACCGATATAAAGGTAAAGGAAACCGAAAAGGCGCTGGAGGACGGTTGCCGCGAATTTGACATGGTAATCAATATAGGCGCCCTAAAGGACGGCAGAAACGATTATGTCCGCTCGGAAATCGCAGCGGTTGTAAAGGCGGCGGCAGGGAATACCGTTAAGGTTATTATTGAAACGGGACTTCTTACAGACGAGGAAAAGGTTACCGCGACAAGACTTTCCTGCGAGGCGGGCGCGGATTTTGTAAAGACCTGCACCGGCTTTAATCCGGGCGCCGCAACGGTTGAGGATGTAAAGCTTATGAAACGGAACGTCACGGGCGGGGTGCGCGTTAAGGCTTCGGGCGGAATAAAAACCCGCGCGGACGCGCTGGCGCTCATAGAGGCAGGCGCAGACCGACTCGGCACTTCTTCGGGAATTTCCA
>OGRO01003244.1_pt1 | contig 11827 bp, 10 predicted proteins | sample 1553451 | NCBI WGS metagenome assembly OGRO01 (sample SAMEA2580021, study PRJEB22360) | human gut metagenome
GCCACCGTATTGTCACAACCATGCCATCATGCTGGCACAGTTGTGCCAATGCGGTGGCACAAGCCTATTGATAGGACGTCTTTACAAGGCCTCTATTTCTTTAAGCCACATGGCTGAACTGGCATCGCTCGGCATTCTCCAATCTCCTCTCGGGCTGATAGAAATACTTCCTACTTTAGGACCGTCCGGCAAGCAAGAACGCTTGAACTGTTGATTAAAGAAACGACGGAAGAAGGTAGAAAGCCATTTCTTGATGGTTTTTTCATCATACATATCTTTGAATGCAATATTTGCCAGATAGAATATCTTGGAAGGCCGGAAACCGAAACGTAAGAAATAATATAGGAAGAAGTCATGTAGTTCATAAGGACCCACCAAATCTTCTGTTTTCTGTTTAATTTCTCCGTTTTCATCTGCCGGAATCAGTTCCGGGCTGATGGGAGTATCCACAATATCGAGCAAGGTAGCACGTGAAGCATCGTCCATATCATGCTCTGCCACCCATTTCACCAAGTGCTTCACCAGAGTCTTGGGGACGCTGGCATTCACACCGTACATCGACATGTGATCGCCGTTGTAAGTGGCCCATCCTAAAGCAAGTTCCGAAAGGTCGCCCGTACCGATAACCATTCCCCAGGTCTGGTTGGCAATATCCATCAAGATTTGGGTACGCTCCCGTGCCTGCGCATTCTCGTAAACCACGTCGTGCACATGGACATCATGGTCTATGTCCTTGAAATGCTGTATGCAGGCCTCCTTGATACTGACTTCGCGGACAGTCACACCGAGGGAGTTCATCAGGTCGATGGCATTCGTGTAAGTACGGTCGGTCGTTCCGAATCCCGGCATGGTGACACCGACAATACCCTGGCGGGACCATCCCAACTTATCGAAAGTCTTTACGCAAACCAGCAGCGCCAGCGTAGAATCCAGTCCACCCGAAATGCCGATAACGGCACTCTTCGCTTTAGTATGCACCAGACGTTGCGCCAGTCCGGACACCTGGATGGAGAATACCTCCTCACAGCGTTCGTCCAACGCTATCCCCTGCGGAACAAATGGATGCGGTTCAAAAGTACGTGTCAGGTTCAAATCCCTGCTGTTGACATACTCCGTAGAGATTCGTACCGGAAGGGCCGAAACACAATTTGCATGGCAAGCCGCGAAGGTCGTATTCACCCGGCGCTCCGTACGCAAGTGTTCCACATCAATTTCACTGATGACCACCTGCCCTTCGAAAGAGAAGCGTTCGTTTGCCGCCAGCAGAGTCCCGTTCTCATAAATCAGTCCGTTGCCGGCAAACACCACATCCGTAGTGGATTCTCCGAAACCGCATGAGCTGAATACATAACCAGCAATGCACCGTGCCGACTGCTGGCTGATAAGCGAGCGCAGATAATTGTGCTTGCCGATACCTTCATTGTCGGCCGAAAGATTGAACAAGATTTCCGCACCTTGCAGTGCCAGCGTGGAACTGGGCGGTATGGGTGCCCACAAATCTTCGCATATCTCCACTCCGAAAGTGGTATCTGCCGTTTCGAACAGCAGGTCTCTCCCCATCGGAATAATCTGCCCGCAAAGGCGCACACTGTTTTCCGCCACATCACATGCGGAAGTAAACCAGCGCTTCTCATAAAACTCCTTATAATTGGGAAGATAAGTCTTCGGGACAACGCCCAGCACTCTCCCCTTCTGAATGACAACCGCCGCATTCAGCAACACACCGTTCAGTGCAACGGGCATGCCCAATATCGAAATGATATCCATCTGGCGCGTATTGTTCAGAATCTGTATCAGCCCCATTTCCGCCTCTTCGAGCAGAAGTTGCTGGGCAAAGAGGTCGCCACAAGTATATCCGGTAATGCACAACTCGGGGAAAGCAATGATTTGCACACCTTTCCCGTCGGCTATAATAATCTCTTTTTCAATCTCTGAGGCATTGAACTTACAGTCAGCCACCTTGACACGGGGCACAGCCGCCGCTACTTTTACATATCCGTAATTCATAAGGATGCTATATTATTTATTCGGTGCAAAGATACGGCAAAATTCTGATTAAGAGAGATAAGAGAAAAACGTTTTCTCTATATCGGCACGAGAAACCGACTGAAGCCGGGGTGCATCCTGCCTTCGCTTTTATGGCAAAAATACGGCAACCTGCCTACAAGAAGAGGAACATATATAAACAATTTTAATGACCGCAACTAAAAATTTTCCAAAAATCTTTTGGAGAATTATAGGAACTTCCTATCTTTGCAAGTGAATTAAAAATGTAATAATTACAAGTTTGAAACTTTAGATTATATGGATGTAGTAAAACGATTGCAGAATCATAATATCAAGCCTTCAGTACAGCGCATAGCCATCATGAATTACTTGATAGAGCATCGTACGCATCCCACGGTGGATGAAATCTATACGGCACTGTCTCCCTCCATACCGACACTGTCTAAAACAACGGTATACAATACCTTGAAACTACTGAGCGAGCAAGGTGCCGCACAAACCCTGACTATCGACGAGCGTAACACATGTTATGATGCCGATACCAGCCCGCACGGTCATTTCTTGTGCAAGCGTTGCGGAAAGATTTATGACTTGATGTGCAATAACAACATCAAGAAAGTGGTCGACATGGATATGGACGGGCACGATGTGCAGGAAATCCACTACTATTATAAAGGAATCTGTAAACATTGCATAGAAGAAGAACGTTTAAGAACAACAAAGAATAACTAATTCAACTAATTAAAATCTGAGAGAAAATGAAAAAATTTAGATGTACTGTATGCGGTTACGTATACGAAGGAGATGCAGCTCCCGAAAAGTGCCCATTGTGTAAAGCTCCCGCAAGCAAGTTCGTAGAAGTTGAAGAAGCAACAGCTGACGGCCCGCTGGTATTTGCCGACGAACACGTAATCGGCGTAGCCAAAGGTTGCGACGACGAAATGATTAAAGACCTGAACAACCACTTCATGGGCGAATGTACAGAAGTTGGTATGTATTTGGCAATGAGCCGTCAGGCAGACCGTGAAGGCTATCCCGAAGTTGCAGAAGCTTTCAAGCGTTACGCTTGGGAAGAAGCAGAACACGCTTCCAAGTTTGCCGAACTGCTGGGCGACTGCGTATGGGACACCAAGACAAACCTCGAAAAGAGAATGAACGCAGAATCAGGTGCATGCGAAGACAAGAAGCGTATCGCTACCCGTGCCAAAGCATTGAACCTCGACGCTATCCATGACACCGTTCACGAAATGGCTAAGGACGAAGCCCGTCACGGTAAAGGTTTCGAAGGTCTGTACAACCGCTATTTCAAGAAATAATCCTATACTTTTATAGTAATGTGAAGAAAAGGGACTGCTAATGTTAGTAAGTCCCTTTTTTTATTCCAACTTTTTTCACTTTACAATGTCACGTTTGTATTTCCCATTCGTCTTATCTGTGTAAATGGAACTCAAAGAATTCAAAATAACCGTTCTTCCACTCCGTGCCAAGCTGTTGAACTATGCACGGAAGTTGACCGACGAACCGGAGGATGCAGAAGATGCCGTCCAGGAGGTACTGCTCAAGCTATGGAACAAAAGGCTTGAACTGGAGCAATACCGGAGCATCGAAGCATTTGCCATGACGTTGACGCACAACATCTGTATAGATATGTGGCGCTGCAAACGCAACGACACCCTATCTCTCGACATAGTGCAGGCGGCATCCCCCACCGGAACACCGGAACGGCTGTTGGAAATCAAAGATGAAATCCGTCTGATGCACGAAATCATCGACTCGCTGCCCAATCTTCAACGCACCATCATGCGGATGAAGGACATCGAAGGATACGAAACGGACGAAATCGCCGAAATCACGGGATGCGGACCGGAAGCCATCCGCAGCAATCTGTCAAGAGCCCGGAAGAAAGTGAGAGACGTTTACCTGCGAACCATACAAGAAAGAAAAGAAAGGAGAAATGAGCCATGAAGATAGATGAACTGCTGGATAAATATTTCGAAGGGGAAACTTCCTGCGAAGAAGAGCGTGAACTGCGCCGTTTCTTTACCGAAGAGGAAGTGCCGGAGCACCTGCAAACGTACCGCCCCCTATTCGCTTATCTGAACCGGGAAGCAACTTCAATGGCAGAACCGACAGAGGAAAAATCCGTAACAACAGAATCGGCAAAGGAAGTACCCGCACAGCGGAAGCCTTTCCGTCTCTATCGCACATTCTATGCTGTCAGCGGCATTGCCGCCGGATTGCTCCTGCTTCTCGGGATAGCCAAGATTATATTTCCGCTTTCCGGTGTTCCCGAAAATTATGTCGTCATCGACGGCCAGCGGTATACAGACGAGAAACTGGTGGAAGCCAAAGCACTAGAAGCCCTGCAGAACGCCAGCTTCACGGATGAAGATTTAAGCAACTTACTGTTTCAACACTAATATAACAAGGTTATGAAAATATCTATACTGATTTGCATACGTAGTCTGTGCCTCTTTTCCCTGCTGATTTGCCTGCCAGCCTTTGTACATGCACAAGAGAGACTGCAAATAGCCGACCTATTCAGCAAGTATGGCGAGCAAAAGGACGTGACCAGGGTAGAACTGAACGGCAGTATCCTGAAATCTTACCGCATGACTACCTACAAGAGCCTTGTGTTCAAGAATGTATCCCCCTATCGCCGGGAAATTCAGCAGGCCATTGTACACGACAAGCAAGATAACGCAAAGAAGGCGCAGGAGGTAATGGAAAGCGGTGTGCTGCGCAGCGCTTATTACCAACTGAAAGAGGTGGAACGCAATGGAAAGAAGCTGAACCGCTACATCATTTTCAAGATAGGAAAAGACTCCATGGGCACTTTGATTTACATAGAGGGTCTGCTCAGTGAAAAGGAAATAATGGATATGCTTTACAAATCGGAATAACACTAAAAACAATATACGATATGAAAACCAGAATTATGATTTTGGCCTGCCTGCTTGCTGTGCCGGCCGGCCGCATGGCAGCACAACAACAGACTGACCCTGAACAGAAAGCTACAGTACAGACACAAGGCGACTCCATCATCATCCGGAAAGGAAAAGGAGACATGCGCATCAAGGTGTACGAAGAGCAGTTGGAAGACGGAGAAAAGAAAGAAGTACAAATTTATGAAGGAGTCTATCTCGAGAAAGTGGATGCAGACAAGCGCACTTTCCTCGACGCCCTGCCATTCATCCCCAAAAAGAGAAGATACAATGCTTACGAACCGCACTGTTCCGGTCTGTATATTGGCTACAGCCGGCTGGCTAACGACTTCCTTTCCTTCGGAGCAAGCGACAAGATGGGACTCGACTTATCCAAGTCATGGGAATTCGGCTTCAACATCCTCTCCGTATATCACAACTTCAAGAAGAACCCGCATTGGGGAATCAACCTGGGAGTCAGCTGGGGATACCGTTCTTTCAATATCGACGGTAACTATGCCTTGCTGAAGGAAAACGGAACCAGCATCTTCACCGCAGGCAACGAAGACACCAGTTACAATAAAAGCCGTCTGCGCCATTTCTTCTTCCGTGTACCCGTATTGATGGAATGGCAGCAAAGAGTGGGAAGAAACAAAGTGTTCTTCAATGCCGGTCCCGAATTTGAGATACGTCACAGCGTGAAGTCATTCTCACACATCAACGGAGGCAAGAAGAAAACCGTAGGCAAAGGTATGTATGTGCAGCCCGTCGGCATAAACCTGCTGGCACAAGCCGGTTATGGTAATATCGGCATTTACCTGCGCTACTCCACATACGGATTATTCCAGAAAGACAAGGGACCGGAAGTATCTCCCTATTCATTTGGCGTGGCATGGTATCTGTAATCCCTCCCCTATAACACAAGACTCCCCGAAATGTATTTGTACATTCCGGGGAGTTCTTTTATACCCTAAGGTATTGACAATGAAAGGTTATCTGCAATGAAAATTGTTCTTCTAAAAACGCATGCCCAATGTAAATAGCACTTTACTGCGAGTGTTGGTAACTTCCGTTGTTGGCGGTGTTACCAAGCCATTTATATCATTATAAAACGGATAGAAATCAGATTTATAAGTATCGAATTTATAAGCCAAATCCGCATAAAACGAAGAAAAGCGATAACCGATACCTAAAGTGAAAGTATTCATCGATTTGCTATTGGCAAAATCCGTATCTGTATTTATAGAATTGGAAGGCAATGCCTTAATAGCATCCTTTTTATAGGCTGCAGTACTGTAATTGTAACCGGCACGCAGAGAGAAAGCAGGTATCGGCTTGTATTCTGCTCCTAAACGAAGCGTACTTACCCCCTTCATACAGAGGTCAGCCTCACCCGTTTCCCATGCCATCTCGTCACCTTCAGGATATTTGAACTTCATGCTTGAGTAGTCCTCATATTCATATTCAGCTCCCAAAGCCAGATTATTACCGACTGTATAGCCCAAACTTGCATTAAATACCCACGGGGTTTGCAGCTTAAAATCACGGTCCATATCTCTACCGCCTAATGCAGAATAAGTATCCACAGTGGTACGAGTAAGAGTTTCATCCCCAGCCTCATTCGGTAAAAACAAATCCGAAGTCAGCAACGCTCCCGTAGTATAAGTCAGTTTGTAATAAGTAGGAGTATGCACAGCCAAACCTATACGAAGCGGAGAATCCTCAATCGGCCGGAAGATGGCACCGAATTTGAAGTCGAAACCCGAACCGTGTATACGGTTAAAGCTCTCCAAAGAGTAGCCTTCCTCATAAATCTGCCCGTCGCCCTCCCATTTGTAGGCATACATTTCATCATAGAGAGAATATTTGTTGTAATCCACATCGTAAGCACCCAGAGTAACACCAAAGTAAAAACGGTCATTTATATTGAAGGAGATATTGAAATCATATTGGTCAATACCGCCACGCTCACGCGACAAGAAATAAGCATCCGCTTCGGAAGGAATATAAGGAAGATAAGTATTATAGTCCTCACTTTCTATATCCTCAAGAACAAGTGCACCTTGATACCCCATAGTCCCCAGCCATCCAGCATAATTATGTTGATAAATATCCTTGCGACCATAGTCCAAATAAGCTCCTTGATCCGGGTAATCATATTGAGGACGATGATAGAACGCATAAGCTGCATCCGTAGCCTGCTGCGCCATACTCCGCACTTGAGATACATATTGATTATCTATGCTTCCCATCAACCCCTGCATCGTCATATTCTTATAGAATGACTTTGATTTGTGGTAATTAAAACCAAAATTCACATACCGCAAAGGAGTATGATTGCCTATCTTCGAAGCTATCACAAAACCGGCATTATCAAAACTCCAGCGGTTCTTGTTCGTTTCAAATTTATTACCTACATAATTGCTTTCTGTGCCCGTCATTGAATAGCCAAAGGTAAGCATAGCATCATTGCTACGATAAATACCGATACCGGCAGGATTGGTTCCTATGGTAGAAATATCACCACCCAATGCTCCCATAGCTCCGCCCATTCCGACAAAACGGGCGGTTCCATTCAATTCCTTCTGTGCAATATTCGTTGCATCATATATTGTCTGTGCCCCTGCGCCTACAGCTGTAAACATAGCAAGGGCTATCATGGTTATCTTCTTCATAATTCTTAGTCTTGTTAGATTAAAACATACTTATACTTACCGTCTTCTGGAACCACCGCCGCCACTGGAACGACTGGCACCACCGCCACCACCACTGGAGTAACTGGAACGTGAGCTACTGCCTGAAGAGAAGCTGGAAGAAGAACGGGTGCTACTGGATGAACGTACTGGAGCAGAATATGAACGACTGCTACTACGATTGTTGTCATTGGAGTAGCTGCGTGCCGGTGCGGCGCTTGAACCTCTGTTATAAGTCGATGAAGTCCTGCTACGAGTGGAAGTTCCAACAGAAGAGCGTACACCGGAAGAACGACTGCTACGAACTCCTTCTACGCTACTATTATATGAGCTACTACGCGTACTGCTTGGACGGGTGTAAGTGGAACGGCGGGTAGAAGCCGCACTCGAACGGTTTACACTTGAGCGAGTTGCAGAAGAACTTGAACGAACTGTAGACGAACTTCTTGTACCTACCACCCGACGGGTTGACGTACCGGTACTGCTACGTCTCACTTGACCGGAAGTAGTACTGCTACGACGTACAGTCTGCCCTCCATTTACAGTAGAAGAACGGCGGGAAGTAGAGGACGATACTCTGTTTCCGGCATAAGAAGAACGGCTCGGACCATAAGAACGTCTATTGGTATATGCATTTCCCCAATGGCCACCTCCCCAATGACCACCGCCACCGGGATAATATCCGGGATGATAGTGATGGTGATGATGATGTCCCCACCAGCCACCGCCGTACCAGCCGCCCCAGCCAAAGCTCCAGCTCGGACCGTACCAGCTGTTCCATCCCCAGCCATAGTAAGGATAACCGCCCCAACCATAAGAGTTATAGCGCCAATCCCACCACAAGCGGTTGGTGAATGTAGGGAAAGCATATGCATATAATCCGTCGGTATACACGTTCCAATCCCAGGAATTCAAGCCATAGACCACATCCCAATATAGCGGGCTGCTGATGCTGATGGCATAACGGGGATTACGGAAACGGATGATACGGGTAGCATACTCGTAATCATCCTGCGAACCTTCAAATTCACCGTTCACCCATTCGCCGTCCAGGCCGTCATCTTCTTTTTCATTGATGTAAAGGGTATCGTTCTCCATCACGAAATCATTGTCGCGGGAGTCATAACGGCGGTTATATTCGTCCACATCGCGGGTGTTTCCCTTACGGTCTTTTACTACAACAGTAGTGCTTCCCGGCGATGAATAGACAGTGGTCGGTACATTCGACTTTACTACAATCTCTTCTACGGGAGCAGCGACTTTCTTCTCCTGCTTCACCTCTTCTTTTTTCTCTTCCTCAGCATCTTTTTCTGCCTCTGCTGCATCGATCACGTGTAAAAATTCATCAACCGTCTTTGCATTGCGCAGGTTTGCTGTAAAATCCTCGTCCATCAGTAACACAGACAATTTGCTGAGCACGTCGAGATGAACGTTCTCTTTTGTGTTCGGGGCAGCGATCAAAAAGATCAGGTTTACTTTCTCACCGTCTAAGGAATCAAAGTCAACCCCTTCCGGTACGACCATAGCCGCAAGCCCCGGTCGTGACACCGAATCCGATTTGCAGTGCGGAATCGCAATTCCCTCGCCGATTCCTGTGGTACTCTCCTCTTCTCGTGCATAGACACCTTTGCGGTAAACCTCTACATCATTGATCTTGCCGCTCTTTGCCATCAGATCGACCATGGCGTCAAGAGTTTCTTTTTTGCCTGTTACTTTCCCATTCAGTTCAATACTTTCTGCTGCGAGTAAATCTCTGATTTTCATTTGAATAATCCCTCCCTTTCTATTGTTCCCCTGCAAACAATTTCTTATTACTATCGAGTAAAGCGATCACTTCTGCTTTTGTAGCCAGTTCCTCTGAAAATGCAGAGGCACTTCCGGTGCAGACACCCATCTGGAACGCTTTCCCGTAACTTCCGTTCTCAAGGTATCCTGCGATAAATCCTGCCACCATGGAATCTCCTGCTCCCACGGAATTGACAACCTTTCCTTTTGGCGCTTCGGACTGGAAAATGCTTCCATCTTCTGCAACTAAAACAGCTCCGTCACCTGCCATGGATACCAGAACGTTTCTCGCTCCCTTTTCCTGCATTTTCTTTGCATAGGTGATGACATCTGCCTTACTTCCGATCTTCACTCCGAAGATCTCGCCAAGCTCATGATTGTTTGGCTTGATCAAAAATGGATGATACTGTAACACATTCACCAGAAGATCTTTCGTTGCGTCTACCACAATTTTCAAATCCTTATTCTGTAAATGTTTCATAATGTCCATGTACATCGAACCCGGCATAACATCCGGAATACTTCCTGCAAGCACGAGGATATCGCCGTCCGACAGCGTATCAAGCTTTTCATATAGCTTTTTAATATCCGCCTCCCCGATCGCCGGTCCCTGTCCGTTGATCTCCGTCTCTTCATTGGAACGAAGCTTTACATTAATTCTGGAAATTCCCTTTTCCACGCTGATAAAGTCGGCGCGGACTCCTTTTTCCTCTAACAGATCCTGTATTCTGTTTCCTGTGAATCCAGCCAGAAAGCCAAGTGCTGTATTCTCAAAGCCAAGATTCTTTAAAACCATGGAAACGTTGATTCCTTTTCCTCCCGGAAAAATAATCTCATCCGTTGTACGGTTTACGATTCCGCAGGTAAAATTATCTACAGAAACGATGTAATCCAGCGATGGGTTAAAAGTTACGGTATAGATCATTTTTTCGACTCCTTTCTGATTACTGCTTTACATCTATGACATTCTTACATTTTTTATAAGCCGGAAGGCTAAGTCCTGTCGTGATGACCGTTGCTCCTTCAAATGGAGCAAACGTCACGCTGGAGATCTGATTGAACTTGCTCTCGTCTGCCAGAACGAAACGTTCCTTGCAGTTTTCCATGGATTTTTTCTTCACCATCGCCTCTTTTAACTCCGGTGTGGAATAGCCTTTCTGAAGGCTGACACCATTTGCGCCCCAGAAGCCTTTGGTAAAATTGTATTTTTCCAGTGCTGCGACTGCCTCTTCTCCTACGATCGCCTCTGTGACCGCTTTAAACTCGCCGCCCAGGAGATACACGGTAAACCCTCTCTCTGCCAGACGCTTCGCATGGCTGATCGCATTTGTCACAAACACCGCCTGATGGCTCGTGATGTATTCGATCATCAGCTCTGTTGTCGTTCCGGCATCCAGATAAACAAAATCACCCGGTGCGATCTGTTCTGCGGCGTATTTTGCAATTTTGTTCTTTGCGTCACGATTCTTTTCTTTCCGGCTCACGACGTTGTCATCCTTAGTACTGTACGCCATCGTTTTAAGGATTGCCCCACCGTGAACCTTCGTCAACTGACCGTTTGCATCCAGTGCATTCAGATCCCTTCGTATCGTAGACTCCGAGATCCCCAGCAATTCCTTTATCTCTGTTACCGTCACACTGTTCTTTTCATTTAAAAGATTCAAAATGACTTCATATCGTTTTTCCGTCAGCATACTCTCTCCTGATACTTTCGTAACTGTTCAGTACCCTCACAGTTACCTATTTTCTGTATCTGTCTCCAGAATGATCTTACGGATCGGAAGAATACTTCCCGGTGATACCGACAGCTCGTCCACGCCCATTGCCAGAAATTCTTTTGTCAGGCTGGTGTCCGCTCCCAGTTCACCGCAGATACCTGCCCAGATACCTGCTTTATGTGCATTTTCCACCGTCATACGGATCATGGAAAGCACTGCCGGATGATGGGCATCGTAAAACTTATCCAGCTTCGGATTCTGCCGGTCGATTGCCAGCGTGTACTGGGTCAGATCATTGGTTCCGATACTGAAGAAATCCACCTCTTTTGCCAGTTCCCCGCTCATCATAACCGCTGCAGGAGTCTCGATCATGATACCCTGCTGCGGATTGCCGAATTCCAGCTGCTCTGCGTTCAGTTCTGCCTTCACTTCTTCCACGATCTCTTTGATCCTTTTCACTTCCCACAGGCTTGTGATCATCGGATACATGATTGCCAGATTGCCGTAGGCGCTCGCACGGAACAACGCACGAAGCTGTGTTTTAAAGATTTCCGGACGGGTCAGGCAGATTCGGATCGCACGATACCCCAGCGCCGGATTTTCCTCTTTATCCATCTTAAAATACTCACACTGCTTGTCTGCCCCGATATCCAGTGTACGGATGATCACCCGTTTTCCTGCCATCGTCTCCACTGCCGTC
>OGRO01003261.1_pt1 | contig 11782 bp, 6 predicted proteins | sample 1553451 | NCBI WGS metagenome assembly OGRO01 (sample SAMEA2580021, study PRJEB22360) | human gut metagenome
TGCAGAGGGCGATTTCGGAAACGGAGCGCCGCCGCGGGATTCAGTCGGCATACAACGAGGAGCACGGAATAATTCCAAAGACGATAAAGAAGGACGTTCACGAAATAATCGAGGCAACCGCGTCGCCGACCGCGAAGGCGGGCGGCAGGCGCAAAACGGCGGCTGCGGAAACACCCGCCGATGTCACCGCAAAGACGATTGCGGAGCTGACAACCGAGATGAAAAAGGCGGCGGAGCTTTTGCAGTTCGAGCTTGCGGCTAAGCTGCGTGATGAGATAAGGCGAATAGAGGCGGAAAACGATAAAAAGGGAAAGTAAATAGCCGTCTTTTCGCTTGAAGGGAGAATAGAAAAGAAAATGCAGAAATATATAACGGTAAGAGGTGCGAAGGAAAACAACCTCAAAAATATTGACGTAAGGATACCGAGGGATAAATTTGTCGTGCTGACGGGTTTGAGCGGTTCGGGCAAGTCATCGCTTGCGTTTGAAACGATATACGCCGAGGGTCAGCGCAGATATGTGGAATCGCTGTCGGCATATGCGCGGCAGTTTTTGGGTCAGATGGAGAAACCGAATGTCGAGGCGATAGAGGGACTCTCGCCCGCTATTTCAATCGACCAGAAAACAACGAGCAAAAACCCGCGTTCGACCGTCGGAACGGTTACGGAAATATACGACTATATAAGGCTTTTGTACGCGCGCATAGGTATTCCGCACTGCCCTAAGTGCGGCAAGGAGATAAAGGCGCAGTCGGTGGATCAGATAGTCGATTCCGTCATGGCGCTTGAAGACAAGACAAAAATACAGGTGCTTTCGCCGGTTGTTCGCGGCAGAAAGGGCGAGTACACAAAGGTTTTTGAAAGGGCGGCAAAGGACGGGTTTGTGCGTGTGCGCGTTGACGGAGAACAATACGACCCGGGCGCGGATGAAATCGTGCTTGACAAACAAAAAAAGCATAATATTGAGATTGTGGTGGACAGGCTTGTTGTCCGCGAGGGAATAGAAAAAAGACTGACCGATTCGGTCGAAACCGCGCTTAAAATGGCTAACGGTCTGGTGGTTATACAGCTGCCGGACACGGAGCGCGAGCTTTTGTTCAGCCAGAACTATGCCTGTGAGGACTGCGGCATAAGCATAGAGGAGCTTACACCGAGAATGTTCTCGTTCAACACTCCGTACGGTGCGTGTCCGCACTGTATGGGTCTTGGCAGCGTTGAGATAATCGACCCAGACAGGGTAATTCCCGATAAGACAAAAAGTATTCACGCCGGCGCGATAAACGCAAGCGGCTGGAGCGGCACCGACCCGAACAGCATCTCCGCAATGTATTACAACGGACTTGCGGCAAGGTACAATTTCAGTCTTGACACGCCGTTCGGCGAGCTGCCCGAAAAGATACAGAACATAATTCTTTACGGCACAGGAAACGAGAAGATAGAGCTTTTTTACGACCGCAAGTACGCAAAGGGCGTTCAGTATTCGCGGTTTGAGGGAGTTATAAATAACCTTCACAGGCGCTATAACGAGTCAAACTCGGATTGGGCAAAGCGTGAGATAGAGGAGCTTATGTACAATATGCCGTGCCCGGAGTGCGGCGGCTCGCGCCTGAAGAAGGAGAGCCTTGCGGTTACGGTAAAGGGGCTTAATATCGATGAGGTATCAAGGATGTCCGTGTCTGAGGCGGCGGAATTTTTTGATAATATGGAGCTGACCGAGCGCGAGCAGATTATAGGCAAGCAGATTTTGAAGGAAATCCGCGAGCGGCTCAGCTTTCTTGTGAGCGTGGGTCTGGAATACCTTACGCTGTCGCGGTCAAGCGGTACGCTGTCGGGCGGTGAGGCGCAGCGCATACGCCTTGCGAGTCAGATAGGCTCGGGACTTATGGGAGTTTTGTATATTCTTGACGAGCCGAGTATCGGACTGCATCAGCGCGACAACCAAAAGCTGATAGATATGCTGAAAAGGCTGCGCGACCTCGGAAACACGCTTATCGTGGTGGAGCATGACGAGGACACCATGTACGCGGCGGATCACATAATAGACATCGGTCCCGGAGCGGGCGTTCACGGCGGCTATGTTGTGGCGGAGGGTACGGTCGATGATATAAAGAAGTGCGAAAATTCGCAGACGGGTCTGTACCTCAGCGGCAAAAAGAAGATACCCGTACCCGCTGTGCGGCGCGAGGGCAACGGCAGCTTCCTTGAGGTAGTCGGCGCGGCGCAGAATAATCTTAAAAATGTAAACGTCAAAATTCCTCTCGGTACGTTTACCTGTGTTACGGGCGTTTCGGGCAGCGGTAAAAGCTCGCTTGTAAACGAGGTGATATACAAGGTTTTGGCAAACGAGCTTAACCGTGCAAAGCAAAAGCCGGGCAAGTACCGCGAGATAAAGGGACTGGAGTTCCTTGACAAGGTTATCGACATCGACCAGTCGCCGATAGGCAGAACGCCGCGCTCCAATCCCGCGACATATACAGGACTTTTCAACGATATACGCGATTTGTTTGCGTCGACAAGCGACGCAAAGACGCGCGGCTACAAGGCGGGAAGATTCAGCTTTAACGTAAAGGGCGGCAGATGCGAATCGTGCATGGGCGACGGAATAATCAAGATAGAGATGCACTTTTTGCCGGACGTATATGTGCCGTGCGAGGTCTGCGGCGGAAAGCGCTACAACCGCGAAACGCTCGAGGTGCGCTACAAGGGCAAAAATATTTATGATGTGCTTGATATGACTATCGAGGAAGGACTGGAGTTTTTTGAAAACCTTCCAAAGCTCCGCCGCAAGCTGCAAACGCTGTGCGATGTCGGTCTCGGCTATGTAAAAATAGGTCAGTCGTCAACCACGCTGTCGGGCGGCGAGGCGCAGAGGGTAAAGCTCGCAACCGAGCTAAGCAAACGCAGTACGGGAAAGACGATTTATATTCTTGACGAGCCGACAACGGGTCTGCACACCGCGGACGTACACAAGCTGATAGAGGTACTTCAAAAGCTGGTTGATACGGGCAACACGGTTGTGGTTATCGAGCATAACCTTGACGTAATAAAGACGGCGGACTATATAATCGACTTGGGTCCCGAGGGCGGAAGCGGCGGCGGCGAAATCGTTGTCTGCGGCACGCCGGAGAAGGTTGCGCGGTCTAAAAAATCGTATACCGGCAAGTATCTTAAACCTATGTTGAAAAAGTAAATATGCGGGGATGCAAAAATATTCGGATAAAAATGCTTTTTGATTTGCAATCCGAGCATTTTGCATCCCTTTTGTTGTTTATTGTACACTAAAATTCCGCGTTTTGTCGGAAAATATACAAAAATGTCAATAAAATTTCTTAAATTCCTTGCATAAGGAGTTTTTTTGTTGTATAATAAAACCAAACGTAGTTTTACGAATTGAATACGGAGGCGTAGAAATGAGCAAGTTTTTAGAATCAATCAAGGCAAGAGCAAAGGCGGATAAAAAGACCGTTGTTTTGCCGGAGTCCATGGATAAAAGGACGTTTGAAGCGGCGGAGAAAATCCTGAAGGAGGGAATCGCAAACCTTATTATAATAGGTACGCCAGAGGAAATTGCAGAGAATGGCAAGGGTTACGATATAAGCGGCGCGACAATCATAAATCCGTTTACCTATGAAAAAACAGAGGAATACATAAATCTTTTTGTCGAACTTAGAAAGGCAAAGGGACTTACATATGAGGACGCTAAGAAACAGGCGCTCGGCGATTATATGTATTATGCCTGCCTTATGGTTAAGGCGGGGGACGCTGACGGCGTTGTTTCGGGCGCTTGCCACTCAACGGCGAATACGCTTAGACCGAGTCTTCAGATAATAAAGACCAAGCCGGGCGTAAAACTTGTGTCGGCTTTCTTTGTAATGGTTGTTCCGGACTGCGAATACGGCGCGAACGGCACGTTTGTGTTCAGCGATTGCGGACTGGAGCAAAACCCCGACCCGGAGAAGCTCGCGGCGATTGCCGCCTGCTCTGCGGAGTCGTTTGCATACCTGACCGGCGAGGAGCCGCTTGTTGCAATGCTCTCACATTCAAGCAAGGGCAGCGCAAAGCATGACGATGTAACAAAGGTTGTCGAGGCAACAAGAATATGCAAGGAGAACAACCCGGAGCTTAAGGTTGACGGCGAGCTTCAGCTTGACGCGGCAATCGTTCCGTCGGTGGGCAGCTCAAAGGCACCGGGCAGCGCGGTTGCGGGAAAAGCAAACGTACTTATATTCCCGGACCTTGACGCGGGCAACATCGGTTATAAGCTGGTTCAGCGGCTTGCGAAGGCGGAGGCATACGGTCCGGTTACACAGGGTATAGCAAAGCCGATTAACGACCTTTCAAGAGGCTGCAGCGCGGACGACATCGTGGGCGTTGTTGCAATCACCTGTGTACAGGCGCAGATGGACTAAGCGTATCAAATCAAGAAAAAGGAGAAAATGTATGAAAATATTTGTAGTAAACTGCGGAAGCTCATCTCTTAAATATCAGCTTATCGATATGGAAACGGAGAGTATTCTTGCTAAAGGACTTTGCGAAAGAATAGGCATTGACGGCTCAAAGCTCACTCACAAGCCGTCCGGAAAGGACGAGTACGTGAAGACGGCTCCTATGGAAACGCATAAGGAGGCAATAAAGCTTGTGCTTGACGCGCTTACAGATGCGGAGCATGGTGTGATTGCGGATGTAAACGAGATAAACGCAATCGGTCACCGTGTTCTTCATGGCGGAAATATTTACACAGAATCAATCAAGGTTGACGAGGACGTAAAGAGGGTTATAAGAGAGTGTTTTGACCTCGGCCCGCTCCACAATCCCGCGAACCTTATAGGAATAGAGGCGTGCGAGGCTGCAATGCCGGGCAAGCCGAACGTTGCGGTATTCGATACGGCTTTTGGTATGGCTATGCCCGAAAAAGCGTATCTTTATGCGATTCCGTATGAGTATTACACAAAATATAAGCTGCGCAGATACGGTTTTCACGGTACAAGCCATATGTTTGTATCGCGTGAGGCAATCTCGTTCGGCGGACTTGACCCCAAAACTGCAAAGGTCATCGTATGTCACCTTGGCAACGGAGCAAGCGTTTCCGCGTCGGTCGGCGGCAAGTGTGTAGACACCTCGATGGGGCTTACGCCGCTTGAGGGTCTTATTATGGGAACGCGTTCCGGCGATGTTGACCCGGCTGTGCTTCAGTTTATCTGTAACCACGAAAATATCGATATAAACGAGATGCTCAATATTCTTAACAAGAAGTCCGGTATACTTGGTATGAGCGGCGGCGTTTCATCCGACTTCCGCGATGTAGGCAAAGCGGCTGACGGGGGTAACCACCAGGCTGCGGCGGCTCTTGACGCGTTCAAGTACAGAACTGCAAAGTATGTCGGCGCGTATGCCGCTGCGATGAACGGCGTTGACGCGATTGCGTTTACCGCGGGCGTGGGCGAGAACGACAAGGCAATCCGCAAGGCGATTTGCGAGGATTATCTTGGTTACCTCGGCGTTAAGATTGATGACAATGCGAACGATGTAAGAGGCAAGAAAACGGTTATTTCGGCGCCCGACTCAAAGGTGAAGGTTATGCTCATTCCGACAAATGAGGAGCTTATGATTGCAAGAGAGACGCTTGCGCTTATTTAACAGGCATATTCGGGGGTGCTGCGCTGCCGCGGCGCCCCCGTTTTCGGTTTTTACGGGAAATTTGTGCAACAGCGGCATTAAAAAGCCGTTTTTCAGATGTAACGGAAACACAAGCGGAGGAGGAAAAGCCATGAACGAAGCAGAAAAGCCGAACTATGATTCAATGTCCGATGAGGCTCTTGTTGAGCTGTCCGCCGCCGGGGACAAGGCGGCGACAGAGTGCCTTCTCGCGCGGTATAAAAATCTTGTACGCGCAAAGGCAAGAATGTATTTCCTTGTAGGCGCGGACAAGGAGGATATCATTCAGGAGGGCATGATCGGACTGTTTAAGGCTATACGGGATTTTGACGCGGGGCGGCACACGACCTTCCGCGGCTTTGCGGAGCTGTGCGTAAAACGTCAGATAATAACCGCGGTAAAATCGGCAAACAGGCAAAAGCATATTCCGCTTAATTCGTATATTTCGCTCAGCAGTCCCATGTTTGACGACGATTCGGAGAGCGCGCTCTGCGAAATGATAAAGGGTACCTCCGAAACCGACCCGGAAAGACTGTTTATAAGCAAGGAAAATACGGAGCTGCTCGGTGACAAAATTGATGAGGTTTTAAGCACGCTTGAAAAAAAGGCGCTTTCGATGTACCTTGACGGAAAATCCTATCAGGAAATCGCGCAGAGTCTGAATCGCACTCCGAAATCAATAGATAATGCGCTCCAGCGCGTAAAGAAAAAAATGGAAAAATTTGCTGATTTGAGATAGAAAAAGCAGAAGGATGTCAAGACCAAATTTGCAGCTTGTCCGATAAAATTTACAGAATTATGTAAACTAACAGTGGATAAGTGTATATGCATTCACTTTTTTATGTGGATAGGACAACCCTATTATATAGGTTATCAACAGAGTTATCAACTTTATCCACAGGCTGCGCAAAATAATTTGTGATAATAACTCGAAAAAGGTAAAAAAAGGTAAATGCTTAAACAATGGGATTTCGGAGTGTAAAATTTAAGTGAAAACCGGTTTACAATAATTATTTTTGTACAGTAATATTTGAGAAAATGAGGAGCGTATATTAACGGTGGGGAGGTATAGGGATTGGAGTCTATTTTGCATCTTGAGTCCAAAAATCTTATTAGTGATACGGTAACAATGTCAAAGAAGTGCATAGAAAAGGAGTTCCCGCTGCACTGGCATGATTTTTTTGAGATAGATATAATCCTTGACGGCGAGGGGTATCAGAACTTTAACGGCACAGAGCATCCGCTCAGGGCGGGGACTGCATATATTTTAAAGCCTACCGACTTTCACGGACTGCACGCGGACACCCCATTGCGGCTTTTTAATATCATGTTTAATGAAAGTATTCTTTCGGACGAGTTTGTGGCAATGCTTTTGAATCAGCGGAAAAACATTGTCGTGCAGCTGTCTGAGGAGGTTTTGAAAAAGGTCGTATTTATTACGGATATGATGCTTGACGAATACAGCGGTAATTTGGTTTTTAGGGACAGATACATAAAAAATCTTATGGAAGTACTGTTTTTCACGCTTATGCGGAGCTTTAAGCCGGAGCGTATTGCGGAGCAGCAGTATGACGCGTCGGTGAAAAAGGTGCTTTTGTATATTCATATGCACTTCCGCGAAAATCCGTCGCTTGAAAAGGCGGCAACGGTTGCGGGATTTTGCCCGAATTATTTCAGCGAGCTTTTCCACAAGGGGGTCGGCTGCACATATTCCGATTACCTGACGAATTTAAAACTGGAGTACGCTGTGCGGCTCCTTGAAAACAGTGATATAACAAGCACGGATTTGTGCTTTGAATGTGGATTTACCTCGGTTTCAAACTTTTTGAGAGCATTTAAAAAGAGATTCGGAATATCGCCCAAAATGTATGCAAGGAATTATAAAAGGAGTAAGGCTCACGGGAGCTGAACGCGGTATACCTTATATCAGTGGGCAGCTCCCGTTAAAATATCCGTAAGCCTTGCAAATTCCGCAAGGCTGAGCTTTTCGCCGCGGATGCTTGGGTCCAGACCCATTGCTCCGACCGCAGAGATAACGTCCGCCTTCTCCGCCTTGACGTACGGACTGTGCGAAAGCGCGTTGACCAGAGTTTTGCGCCGCTGACCGAACGCCGACTTGATTACTCTGAAGAACATATCTTTATCTTTAACATCGACCGACGGCTTTTCCAAAACGTCAAGTCTGATTACGACAGAGGCAACCTTTGGCTGCGGTATAAAGCAGTGCGGTTCGGCACGGCAGATAATCCGGGGCTTTGTGTAAAACTGTACCGCGGCGGAAAGAGCGCCGTAGTCCTTGCCCCCGGGACTTGCCGCCATGCGCTCGGCAACCTCTTTTTGTATCATTACGGTAAGCGATTTTACCGGAATTTCTTCCTCCAAAAACTTCATTATAATCGGCGTTGTTATATAATAAGGAAGATTTGCAACAACGCGAAACGGCATATCCTTAAATTCACGCGCCGCAAGCTGCTTTAAATCGACCGCAAGAATATCGTCATTTATAACGCTTGCGTTTTTTATGCCGTTTAGAGTGTAGCCGAGCAGCGGCATGAGCTTTTTGTCGATTTCCACCGCGACAACCTTTTTTGCCCGCGCCGCAAGCGCCCGCGTGAGCGTACCCGCGCCGGGTCCGATTTCCAGAACGCCGCACTCCGCGTCAACGCCGGAGCCGTCAACTATGCTCTCCAGAATGCCGCTGTCAATAAGAAAATTCTGACCGAGGCCTTTTGAAAAAGAAAAGCCGTATGTCTCGATAATATTTTTAAGCTCTGACGGGTTTGATAAATTCATATAGACTGCCCTCCCGCGCAATGCGCACATTAAAAACACACGGCGTATGTCTGCCGGCGTCCGTAAATTTTTGTTAAAATAATAAAGCGCCGGGCAAAATCCGACCCGGTGCTTTGAAAACAAAATCAAACAAAATTTTACCCGAAAACGGTAAAAAAATTATTTTTGCGCAAAATTTCCAAAAGCCATTGACAAACTTGACTTTTCGTGATATAATACTTATCTGTTTATAGTGCATATTTTTGCGTATTTTCAAAAATTCACCTTTGTGAAACTATGATTTGCGGAGTTTTTCTATCCGTCAAAAACACTGATTTTTAAAGGCGTTTTCGGATATTTTACCCTTACTTTTTCATAGTATACCACAAATGTATGAAAATTGCAATAGGTGTTTAGAATATTTTTGTTAAATATTTACCATTTTTGCATATAAGAAACAAAAATGAATCGCTATGCAGCTTTTAGATACAATACGGCGTCTTAAAAAGCCGTAAATATTACGAAGAGGTGATTAGTTTTATGGTACATCCGGTGAAACATGGCAAAAACACCCGAATGAGCTACGGTAAGATCAGGGAAGTAATCGAAATGCCCAACCTTATCGAAATCCAGAAAGACTCGTATGATTGGTTTATAAAGGAGGGTCTTAAGGAGGTTTTTCACGACGTATCGCCAATCGCGGACTATGCGGGAAATCTCGTTCTGGAGTTTATCGACTACCGTATCGACATGACGCCGAAATACGACATCGAGGAATGTAAAGAGCGTGACGCAACGTACGCCGCACCTCTCAGAGTTAAGGTTAGACTTATAAACAAGGAAACCGGCGAGGTTAAAGAGCAGGAAATCTATATGGGTGATTTCCCGATTATGACGCCGTCCGGTACATTTATAATCAACGGTGCGGAGCGCGTTATCGTCAGCCAGCTTGTCCGCGCCCCCAGCGTGTACTTTGCCGAAAAGTTTGACAAGATAGGCAAAAAGCTCTATTCGTCACAGGTTATACCTAACCGCGGCGCATGGCTTGAATACGAAACGGACAGTAACGATATATTCCATGTGAAAATAGATAAGATGCGCAAAACCCCTATTACCGTTCTTATCCGTTCGCTCGGTTTTGGCACCGACGCGGAGATTACGGAGCTTTTCGGCGAGGACGAGCGCCTTATGAAAACCATGGAAAAGGACACAACAAAGACGGTTGAGGAGGGTCTTCTCGAAATCTACCGTAAGCTGCGTCCGGGCGAGCCGCCCACGGTCGAAAGTGCAAAATCGCTTATTACCAACCTTTTCTTCGACCCGAAAAGATACGACCTTGCAAGAGTCGGAAGATATAAATTCAATAAAAAGCTCAGACTTTCCGCGCGTATTGTCGGTCATGTCTCGGCTGACACTCTGGTCAACCCCGAAACGGGCGAGTTGATTGTTTCCGCAGGCGAAATCATTACCGCGGAAATGGCTCACGCACTGGAGGTTGCAAACATCAACGCGGTAAACATCAGAGTTGATGACGAGCGTGTAACAAAGGTAATATCAAACGGCATGGTTGACCTTCGCGATTTTGTCGATTACAACCCCCGTGACTATGAAATAAACGAAAGAGTAAGGTACAGCGTTCTTAAAGAAATAATGAACGAGTACCCCGACGTGAACTCGGACGAGTTCAAAAATGCTCTCCGTGAAAGACGCGACGAGCTTATTCCGCGCCATATACTTATTGACGACATTATCGCGTCAATCTCATATGTGGGCAACCTTGACGCGGGCGTAGGCACGGTTGATGACATCGACCACCTCGGCAACCGCCGACTGCGCAGCGTGGGCGAGCTTCTGCAAAACCAGTTCAGAATCGGTCTGGCGCGTATGGAGCGTGTTGTACGCGAAAGAATGTCGACACAGGATCTCGACGTTATCACGCCGCAGACCCTTATCAATATAAGACCCGTAACATCTGCGGTAAAGGAATTCTTCGGATCGTCGCAGCTGTCGCAGTTCATGGATCAGATTAACCCCCTCGGCGAGCTGACGCATAAAAGACGTCTTAGCGCGCTGGGACCCGGCGGTCTTTCAAGAGAGAGAGCCGGATTTGAGGTTCGTGACGTTCACCATTCTCACTACGGACGTATGTGCCCGATAGAGACACCGGAAGGTCCGAACATCGGTCTTATTAACTCGCTGAGCGGCTTTGCAAAGGTAAACGAATACGGCTTTATCGAAACGCCGTACCGCAAGGTTGACAAGGAAACAGGCTGTGTAACCGACGATGTTGAGTACATGGCGGCAGATACCGAGGAAGGCTTTTACGTTGCACAGGCGAACGAGGCTCTTGACGAGAACAACAAGTTTGTTGCAAAGAAGGTCGTTACGAGATACAAAGACGAATTTCTTGAGGTTTCGGCGGAGCCCGGCAAGTGCAGAGTTGACTACATGGACGTATCGCCGAGACAGGTTACGTCAATCGCTACCGCGATGATTCCGTTCCTTGAAAACGACGATGCTAACCGTGCGCTTATGGGTTCTAATATGCAGCGTCAGGCAGTTCCGCTGCTCTCACCCGAATCGCCGATTATCGGTACGGGCATGGAGTACAAGGCGGCAAAGGATTCCGGCGTTTGTATTCTTGCCAAAAACAGCGGCGTTGTATCAAAGGTTTCCGCGCGTCAGATTGAGATAAAGACGGACGGCGGCGAGACAGACAGATATAAACTGATTAAATTCACACGCTCCAACCAGGGTATGTGCATTAACCAGCGTCCTATAGTAAAACAGGGTGAAAGAGTTGAGGCGGGCGACATCATAGCCGACGGCCCTTCGACTCAGAACGGCGAAATCGGACTCGGACGTAACATCCTTATCGGATTTATGACATGGGAAGGTTACAACTACGAGGACGCTATGCTTGTAAACGAAAGACTTGTTAAGGAGGATATACTTACATCCATTCATATCGAGGAATACGAGGTAGAATCCCGCGACACCAAGCTCGGACCGGAGGAAATCACACGTGATATTCCGAATGTCGGCGAGGACGCGCTCCGCGACCTTGACGAAAGAGGTATTATCCGCGTAGGTGCAGAGGTTGCCGCAGGCGACATTCTTGTCGGAAAGGTTACGCCCAAGGGCGAAACCGAGCTTAGCGCAGAGGAAAGGCTGCTCCGCGCAATATTCGGAGAAAAGGCACGCGAGGTGCGTGATACGTCGCTTAAAGTTCCGCACGGCGAGTACGGTATAATTGTTGACGTAAAGGTATTTACACGCGAGAACAGCGACGAGCTGCCGCCGGGTGTAAATCAGATTGTACGCTGCTACATCGCGCAGAAGAGAAAGATCTCTGTC
>OGRO01003264.1_pt1 | contig 11777 bp, 10 predicted proteins | sample 1553451 | NCBI WGS metagenome assembly OGRO01 (sample SAMEA2580021, study PRJEB22360) | human gut metagenome
CAAAAGTGGAGGATTCTGATGAATTTCCACGCCCTGTCCTTGAATCTGTCAGCGGTACCTGCGCTTCGGTACGTCTGGATTCATTGATCTCGCTTGCTTTTAAGACATCCAGAAGCAGTATGGTATCTTATATTGAAGGCGGGCAGGTTTTTGTCAACGGAAAACTGATCACCAGCAACGGATATGAGCCGAAAGATGGTGACATTATATCTGTACGTGGGAAAGGACGGTTCATTTTTGACGGTGTTTCTCACCAGACAAAAAAAGGACGCTGCAGTGTGCGTATTATGCGCTATGTATAAATTTTGTAATAAAAGGAGAACAGGAAAATGGCAGAACAGAAATTACTTGTAAAACGGGAAGGAGATTTCCATTATCCTATTTATTTTAAAAATGACTTTCAGGATCTTGTCGGTGCGATCAGAGAAGAAGGACTTGAAAAACGGAAAATCTGTATTGTGACAGACAGTCATGTTGCACCTCTTTATCATGAGGCAGTTAAATCAGCTCTTCAGGAAATTTCCTCTGAAATATTCTCTTTTGTATTTGAAGCTGGTGAAAAGAACAAAAACCTGAATACAGTACAGGAATTATATAAAACTTTGATTGAGAATGAAATGGACAGAAAAGGTCTGCTGGTTGCGCTGGGCGGCGGTGTTGTAGGTGATCTGACAGGTTTCGGAGCTTCCACTTACCTGAGAGGGATTGATTTTATCCAGGTTCCTACTACGCTTCTGGCACAGGTTGACAGCAGCGTAGGAGGTAAAACAGGTGTTGACTTCCTTCAGTACAAAAACATGGTAGGAGCTTTCCATCAGCCCCGCCTTGTATATATGAATATGAGTACCCTGCAGTCTCTTCCGAATCGGGAATTCACCTGTGGAATGGGTGAAATTCTTAAGACAGGACTGATCTGCGATGAAGAGTTCTTCCGTTTTGTATGTAAGAATCAGCCTGAGATCAGTAAATTGGATCTGAGTATGCTTTCCAGAATGATCCGCAGATGCTGCGAGATCAAGGCAGGTGTGGTAGAGCGTGATCCGAAGGAGCAGGGAGAACGTGCACTTTTAAATCTTGGTCACACAGTCGGACATGCAGTCGAAAAAATGAAAAACTTTCAGCTGCTTCATGGACAGTGTGTTGGAGTCGGTCTGATCGCTGCCGCTTATCTTTCCATGCAGAGAGGATTATTAACAGAAGAAGAATACGGAGAGATCAGAAAAGGGTGCCATTCTTATAATCTTCCTCTTTCTGTTGATTCACTGAATGCCGGGGATGTCCTGGCAGCAACAAAAAAAGACAAAAAAATGGAAGCCGGTCATATTAAATTTATCCTTATGGACGGGATTGGTAAAAGTTTTATAGACAAAACTGTCACAGATGAGGAACTGCTCCAGGCAATCCGGGAGATTCTGATATGACAGCTGTTTCCTCCGTATCTTCATGTATGCACTGGATTAGAGGCTGTATTATTATCCTTTTGCTGACAATCCTGGATCAGGGAAGTAAATCTCTTGTTCTGGCACAACTGAAAGATCATCCTGATATCTCTCTCATTCCGGGAGTTCTTCAATTACGGTATCTCGAAAATCGTGGAATGGCCTTTGGATTGTTTGAAGGTAAAATTCCGGTGTTTGTGATTTTGTGCCTTTTGTTTTTTGGTGTATTTATCTATGTATATGCCAGAATCCCGAAAAACAGATATTATCTGCCGCTGTCAGTAACTGCACTGGTAATGGTTTCCGGTGCTCTTGGAAATTTTATTGACAGAGTATGCAGAGGCTATGTTGTGGATTTTATCTATTTTTCACTGATTGATTTTCCGGTATTTAATATAGCTGATATGTATGTGGTATGCAGTGGCATATTACTTGTTATGCTGGTGTGTTTCAGATACAAAAATGATGAAGATTATGACTTCTTAAGAATAAAAAAGGATTAGTATTATGGAAATTCTTAATTATCAGGTTTCTGACGGTCAGTCCGGTATCCGGATTGACCGCTATCTTTCTGAAATGAACGAAGAACTGTCACGTTCTTATATTCAAAAGCTGCTTAAAGAGCAGAAAATAACCGTCAATGGTTCTGCTGTAAAAGCCAACTACAAAGTTCAGGAAGGAGATGAAATCTCCGTAGCAGTTCCTGACATAAAAGAGCCGGATATACTTCCGGAAGATATCCCTCTGGATATTCTTTATGAAGATGATGATGTACTTATTGTAAATAAACCAAAGGGGATGGTGGTTCATCCCAGTGCCGGACATACTTCCGGAACATTGGTAAATGCTATTATGTTTCGCTGTAAGGACAATCTGTCGGGGATCAATGGTGTTCTGCGTCCTGGTATTGTCCACAGAATCGATAAGGATACCACAGGTGCACTTCTTGTATGCAAGAATGATAATGCACACCGCAACCTGGCAGAACAGTTAAAAGAGCATTCTATCAGGCGTAGATACCGGGCAATCGTAGCAGGAGTACTGAAAGAAGACGAAGGGACGATCGAAGGTCCCATCGGGCGCCATCCGATTGACCGCAAAAAGATGGCTGTCAACTATAAAAACGGCAAGGATGCTGTCACACATTATAAAGTTCTGGAACGTTTCAAAAATGCCACTTATGTGGAATGCCGTCTGGAAACAGGCAGAACGCATCAGATTCGTGTGCATATGACAAGTATCGGTCATCCACTTCTGGGTGATGAAGTGTACGGTTCCGGTAAGAATCCTTATCATCTGCAGGGACAGACGCTTCATGCAATGATTCTTGGCTTTGTTCATCCATCAACGGGCGAATATATGGAGTTTACAGCTCCTTTACCTGAATATTTCGTTAAATTATTAGAAAAATTACGAAAGTAGTTTGCATTTTTTTGGAAATATTGTATAATATGTCTATCGAATATGTAACAGAAGGGAGTGCAGACTATGAATAGTACGAGTTCAATTATTACAATTGGTCGTGAGTACGGCAGTGGAGGAAGACAGATAGGTCAGGAAGTTGCCAAATATTTTGGTATTAAATGTTATGATAAAGAACTTCTCGAACACGCAGCAAATGAAAGCGGTATCTGCAAAGAACTTTTTGAGAATCATGATGAAAGACCAACTAACAGCTTTTTATATTCTCTGGTTATGGATACTTACTCATTTGGTTATTCTTCTTCAGGATTTACAGATATGCCTATGAACCACAAAGTATTTCTTGCACAGTTTGACGCAATCAAGAAACTGGCCTCCGAAGGTCCATGCGTTATGGTCGGAAGATGTGCAGATTATGCGTTGTCAGAGTATAAAGACTGTTTCAGTGTATTTGTACATGCAGATACAGACTGGAGGATTAACCGTCTTTCACAGAAACATAATAAAACTGCAAAAGAAGCAAAAGACATGATCAATAAGACAGACAAGAGCCGTTCCAGTTACTATAATTACTACACCAATAAGAAATGGGGTGCTGCTTCAAGCTACAATCTCTGCGTAGACAGCAGCAAACTTGGAATTGATGGTGCAGCAAAAGCAATCATTCAGGCAATTGAGATTTTTGATTCCATAAAAAATAAATAGGATTATATTTTTACAGATACTTTACCACATCCTTGGTAAAGTATCTGTTTTTGGATGAATTTATAACAGTCTTTTCAATTCATTCCAGATTGCCTGCGGCAATGGAATTTTGGCTTGTATGCCTCGGGATAGTGGTGTATGAACAGTAACAAGACTGCTATAATTTTTTTTAATATATATTAAATTTTCATGACATTTGTCAAAATATATGCTATAATCATACCATGTTAAAAAGGAGGACATTATGAAATTTCGTTGGGACAACCGATATTTACACTGGGGTGTAACCGCTTTTCTGGTAATTGCCGCCAGTATGCTGTTTTATTATGGCATATTTCACATGAAAACCCTGATCGTGGGAATCAAAACTTTTCTGGGAATTATGGCGCCTATTATCTATGGTGTAATCCTTGCTTATATTCTCAGTCCGCTGATCAATCTCTTTGAGCAGAAGCTGATCTATCCGCAGCTGGAAAAGCATAATATTAAGTTACAGAAAAAAGGAAAACGGGCTATTCGATGGGGATGTGTCCTTTTTTCCATGTTCCTGTTCTGGATTATCATTTACGCATTACTGATGATGGTGCTTCCTCAGTTGATCCGAAGTATCATGAGTATTATTTACAGTTTTCCGTACTATATAAAAGTTATTGAAAAGTGGCTCAATTCATTTGTTGAGCATGGATGGAAACTGAATCCTGAAATGCTCGATATAATCAACCAGTATTCTGTAAAAGCACAGGAGTATCTTACTACCGATATTCTTCCGCAGATGCAGGATATGCTCAAAAATGTTTCAGCAGGTATTTTTGATATCCTGATCTTTATGAAGAATTTTCTGATCGGTGCCATTGTAGCTTTGTATGTACTTGCAGACAAAGAGAAATTTGTTGCCAAAAGCAAAATGATGGTATATGCTATATTGCCTCATAAATGGGCAAATATGCTTATACGCGTTATGCGTTTTACAGACAAGACTTTTGGTGGTTTCATATACGGAAAACTTCTGGATTCTGCTATTATTGGAATTTTGTGTTATTTTGGAATGTTGCTTTTGGATTTGCCGTATCCAATTCTTATCAGTGTAATTATCGGTATGACAAATGTCATTCCGTTTTTTGGTCCTTACATCGGAGCCATTCCATGTATTTTGCTTATTTTAGTAGTAGATCCCATAAAAGGTCTGTATTTTGCAATTTTTATCCTGCTTCTTCAGCAGTTTGATGGAAATATCCTTGGTCCGAAAATTCTCGGGGACTCTACCGGACTTTCCAGTTTTATGGTTATTGTTGCCATCATGATCGGGGGCGGTCTCTTTGGGGTTCCGGGAATGATTGCAGGAGTTCCTGTATTTGCCGTACTTTATGCTCTGATCTGGAGATTGATCAATCATTCTCTTAATGACAAAAAAATGCCGGCAGAAGAGGAGACATATATAAATATTGACTGTCTGGATGAACAGACAGGTGAAGTACTTCCTCTTTGCAAGGAAGAAAAACACAAGGTTTCACCGGAAGAACTGGAAGCGAGAAAAAATAATTTCTTTATGAAAATATGGAATCCGCTTTCCGGACTGGTCATAACCATATGGAAATATCTCCTGCGGATTTTAAACATAATATGGGGATATATCAAAAAAGCAGGGATTTTCCTGAAGAACAGATATGTTGAATTAAAGAATAAACGAGAGAAAAATAAGTAAACCTTCACAGTTACAAAAAAAAACACACACAGGAGTTACTATGAAGAAAAAAAAGTTATATTTGACAGCTTTTCTTTTGGTTCTGGCACTGGCTCTGCAGGGTGGAATCTTTTCCGGTTTCTCTGTACCGGTTCAGGCTGCAGCAACTTCCAAAAAGCAGACAGGATTTGTGAAAAAAAACGGAAGCTGGTACTATTATGATAAGAACGGAAAAAAAGCTACCGGCTGGTACAAAAGTGCTGCAGGAAATCAGTACTATTTCGGAAAGACCGGTGCAGCCAAAGCCGGAATTCTGACCATCAGTGGAAAAAAGTACTGTTTTAATGAAAAAGGTAAAATGCTTACTACCTGGCAGACAGTAAATGGAAAAACGTATTTCTTTGATGAAAAAAAAGGATATATGCATACCGGATGGGTAACTACAGCTGCAGGGAATAAATACTATTTCTGGAATGACGGGGTGATACGATCCGGTTTCCATAAAGTAAATAATGTATATTACTGCTTTAATGAAAAAGGAAAAATGTATAAAAACTGTTTTCGCAAAAGCGGGAATTCCACCTATTATCTTCAGGCCAATGGCACTATGGCAAAAGGGCGTCTGAAAGTAAAGGGAAGCTGGTATTCCTTTAACAGAAATACCGGTCAGCTGGTCAGAAGCGGATGGTATAAAGAAACAGACGGTTCTTATTATTATGCAGCTTCAAATGGTAAACTTGTCAAAGGCTTCTATAAACCGGATTCCTATTATCGGTATTTCAGGAAATCAGATTGTAAACTGGTTACGGGATGGCAGACGATCAACGGACACAAGTATTATTTTAAGAAAACTAATGGAATCCGTTACGATGATATTATCCTGAAATCGTCATCTGGGAAAAGATATTATTTTGAGTCTGACGGAAAACTTGCCAGCAGTAAGTGGATCACGAAAAAAAGTGCTCATTATTATGCGAAATCAGATGGGGTGCTGGCCTCTGGATGGCTGACAGTAGACGGAAAGAAATATTATATGAACCCTTCTACATGTGAACGTGAAAGTGGGTGGGTTACTGTAGATGGAGAGAAGTATTACCTGAGTTCCTCCACAGGTGCTCTGGTTACAAATCAGTGGATTGATGATAATCATTATGTTGGAGAAGATGGTTCTCTTATTCCTGACTATCAGAACGGAGTTTCTTTTCGGTGGCCTTTAAGCTCCGGTTATTCCTATATCAGCAGTTATTTTGGAAACAGGGAATCTCCGGGAGGAATCGGTTCTACCAATCATAAAGGAATTGACATTCCTGCTCCTACAGGAACACCGATTTATGCGGCAGCATCAGGAACCATTGTTGCCATGCTTTCACCGGCATCGTCAGGCGGTGCCGGATATTATACCAAGATCAATCATGATGGAAAGGGACTTATCACAGAATATATGCACCAGTCTAAATTTAACCCAAATCTGAGTGTAGGAGATAAGGTCAAAAAAGGTGATATCATCGGATATGTAGGAAGCACCGGGAACAGCACCGGTCCTCATCTTCATTTTGGGGTTATGGTTAATGGGGTAAATCAGAATCCTCTGAATTATGTGAAGAGACCGTCATAATTAACCGGTTTCAGCTAGAGCGTGTCTGAAAAATCATTCCCGCAATCTGCACGCCTTAGTACATCGTTTCGCAGACAAGCGAGTGGTATAGTTATTTTCATTTTATAAATATATAAAAAAGGATATATGGTATATGAAGGAAGAATCAGAAAAAACATACACTTATTACAGAAAAGCGCAATATCATGAAACAGACCAGATGGGCATTATCCATCACTCTAATTATGTAAAATGGATGGAAGAGGCCAGGATTGGATATATGAGCCGGATGGGTTTCAGCTATAAGAAAGTAGAAGAGTTGGGAGTGATCTCTCCTGTTGTGGAAATTTCAGTTGCATATAGAAAGCAGGTTTTCTTCGATGATGAAATCCGGATCCGCGTTGGCATTAAGCAGTATAATGGAATTTCTCTGGAATTTAATTATGAATTTTTTAATGCGAGCAGAAATGAAATCTGCACAACCGCTTATTCCAGACATTGTTTTCTAAAAGATGGGAAACTGATCGCTCTCAAAAAAGAGCTTCCGGAATTGAATCGCATTATTACAGATTGTCTGTAAAACTAATGACTTTGGAAAATCACGTATAGTAGTGATCAAATCCCGGTTGGGACAGCCTATAGCGGCTTTTTCGGGAGATGACGTGTACTGGGAAGTTCCGGAAGACCTTCCAAAAATGACGAAACTTATGGTTGACGGAAAAGCCTTGTATATACATCGGGCAAACTACCAGATTATTGACAAAAAATTGCTGTAGAAAAAATTTAAATTGAACGCTAAGTAATTCAATCAATGTTTTTGACATGAAGGCAGAAAAAAGTTATTATTTGATAAATACAAACAATTAGCACGCAAAAATAAATCCGGAAACAATAAATGGATGTACTGGTTGGCAACAATAAGATAACATAAAAACATACGAAAGTAGTATGTTTTTATGTTATCTACATCTATACGACAAACGCGAGTTTTTCATATAGATGTAGGCTGCAGCTGTCTTTGCGCTGTAATCGTTTATTGACAAAGGCATTTTCTCTGCAATTATTAATCATTATCAACTTTGATGATTTATATGTCTTAAATATTCTCAACAATATTCTTAACATTAAGAAGTTATAAAATAATTTTTTTAAGGAGATTTTTTATGGATAAATATATTGATTATTATAATGATAGCAAGAAAGTCACTTATCACGAACAGACCGATATTTCAAATATTTTGAAGCTTCGAGCTGTTTTGAAAACACTGCCTGATTTCTGCAAGGATTATTTTCGTGCTATGGATCCGCTTACTACTACCAAAACACGAATTTCCTATGCGTATGATATCCGAATCTTTTTTCAGTTTCTCCTGGATGAAAATCCTGCCTTTAAGGACTATTCCATGAAAGATTTTACCGTTGATGTTCTGGATCAGCTTAAAGCTATAGATATCGAGGAATATCAGGAATATCTTAAAGTATATAAAAATGGTGATAAAACAGAAACCAATGGTGAACGTGGCCTGAAAAGAAAAATTTCTGCATTGAGAAGTTTTTATGCATATTATTATAAACATGAATTTATCCAGACGAACCCAACTGTTCTTGTAGATGTTCCGAAAACTCATGAAAAAAATATTATACGTCTTGATGCTGATGAAGTTGCCATGTTATTGGATCATATAGAGCACTGCGGTGATGAGCTTACCGGACAGAAACGTGTTTATTATGAAAAAACCAAGGAGCGTGATCTTGCCATCGTTACTCTCCTGCTTGGTACCGGGATTCGTGTATCTGAATGTGTAGGACTTGATGTTGAAGATGTTGATTTTAAAAATAATGGGATTAAAGTCACCCGAAAAGGTGGAAATGAAATGGTTGTATATTTTGGACATGAGGTAGAAAAAGCTTTGAAAAAGTACTTGGAAGTTCGTAAGAATATCGTTCCTGTAGCAGGGCATGAACACGCTCTCTTCTACTCTACCCAGCGAAAAAGGATTGGCATCCAGGCTGTTGAAAATCTGGTAAAAAAATACGCAGGTGCCATTACGACCACAAAAAAAATCACACCACACAAGCTTCGCAGTACTTACGGTACTACTTTGTATCAGGAAACAGGCGATATTTACCTTGTAGCCGATGTATTAGGTCACAGAGATGTAAACACCACAAAGAAACATTATGCAGCTATGGATGATGCAAGACGTCGTAAGGCGGCCACAGCGGTGCATTTACGTGAAGATTAAAAACATAAAAAGATAAAGTATGAAAAATGACAGATATGTCTTATGTCTGGAGTTTTGTATAGACTTTAAATAACAGACATAAGACATATCTGTCACATACTTGATTCTGTTTGGGTTATGATATGTTTTTCAGAATTCTATTTACTAACTGTTAAAGCTATTTTTATTTATCAAAATCAGTTTCAAATACGCCTTCCGGAGTACGTATTGTCAGTAACCCAAGATTGAATTCATCATCCATTACAGTAATATGATATTCAAAAATAACATCATCTTCAACCTTGGAAAGTAAAACGTAAGAGCCATTTTCTTTTCCTTCAATTTGGTCGCAGATATCTCCGTAAACCATTTCACCGGAAATTGCTCTTGGATATCCTGCATCTTTAATTTTTTGCTCAATTATTCTGTATAATTCTTCCATATATCTCTCATCTCCTAATATTTATTGTTTTTCCATGATAACAGGTATGCTTACAAAATGCAATAAAAAGGATATCTGCTGAAAATATCTTAACAGGTATCCTTTTTATTTATGTTATGTAGTTTTTAGTATTAATAATAAAAGATGGTTATATTGTATTAAACTGTCCTTATGCTGAATTTTATGTTCCAAAATATTTTTTACAAGATGGATTAGCTGAAGATGCTGGAGAATATTTTAAAAGCTTTGGTTTATTTTATATACGAGCTTTTAGTTCATTAGATAAACCAGATGAATTTGAAATATTGAATTTACCATCGACTATAAATTTTTTCCCTACTGATAAAGAAAATAGAAAAATGACAATAGAAGGTCATGAGGATGATTTTATTGTATTGAAATTCTTTAAAGGAGATAATATAACACAATCAGCAATTACTTGCTCTAATAGTGCACCTGAAGATTTTTTAAATACTATATTAAGAGGAAGAATACCAAAAAATGTTCCATATAAATATGTATTAGAAGCTTTTATTAAAGTATTTGATATGAATAAGATATCAATACCAGTTCCTATTTTCACATTAGAAATGTTAATAAGTGAAGTTTATCGTTATAAAAATAATCCTTCATTAAAATATGGTCAGGTATTGTCTAAAGAATTTAATCCTAAAGATAAACAAATATCATATCGAACAGCAAATATACGAGATATTTGTAAAGCAAATAGTTCATTTGCAGGTATTTCTTTTGAAAATATAGATGAAATGATTACATCTGCAATAAACAATAATAGGGAAAAAAGAATAGAAACAAAAACTCCATTTGAGGATGTTATTAAGTATTAGGAAAAAACTTTATACAATATAATAATGGTAATTGTATAAATTTTAGGTTGAACAATTATTTAATTTAAATAAATAAAAAGAAGGAGGAAAATATCATGGTAATAAATGATGGAAACCCTATTTATTCATATGATCATCCTTTCAACCAAACAATAATAAATGATAACACAGTTAGTAAGGAAGCAGTTATAACTATTCCTGATAGAGTTAACTATATGTGTGTATTTATTGGTGGGAAAGGTAGAGATAATAAACTTATCAAACAAACTACAAGATCAGGCTTTGTATCAGAATTTGGTAAACCAGATGCTTTAAAATACGGTCAACCAGTTTTAAACGCTTGGTCATCTATAGTAGATAGTTATTCACATGCATATTGTATGAGAGTAATGCCTACTGATGCTTGTTATGCTAACATAATAGTGTCACTTAAGTATAAAGTTACAGATGATGGTTTAGCAACAAAAGTAGTAGCAGAATCAGTTGGAGGATTAAATGACGTTAGTAAATTCAGTTCTATAATGGATTCTAAAATTGAAGATTCTCCTGATGCTGAAGGTTATAAAACTACACCTCTATTTGGTGTTGTATCAAAAGGTAGAGGTAAATATGGTAATAGTTATAGAATAAGATTAACTCCTGTATCTAGTAAAAAAACAAATCAAGTTTATAAATTCTATAGATTAGAATTACTAGATATAGATGAAGGTAATACAGTTGTTGAAGCTTTTGAAGGTACATTATATGATTATGCTATAAATGCTATATCTTATTTAATGTCAGATGTTGCTGATGGTGAAACTTCAGGTTCAACAAAAATATCAATATATAATAATGAAGATGCTATAGAAAAAATATTCACAGAATATCAACTAGCAGCACCTTCAGATAAAGATATGACTTATCTATTAATGGATCCTATATTTGGTGTAAATTTAGATAAAACTTCACAAGAATTTATAAAACCTCAACCAGTAACAGAAAATAGTGTTGCTTTAGATAGATTAGACGGTGTTCCATTATCTGGTGGTAATGAAGGTTCTTTAGAAAAACCACCTGAAGGAAAAACTGTTGATGATGTTATTGAAGAATTATATATAAAAGCATTCGCAGGACAAATAGATAGAAGTATATTATCTACTAGAAGAACTCCTGTTAAATTAATGTTAGATGCAGGATATCCTATTAATGTTAAAAGACAAATAGTACAATTGGGTCTTAAACGTTATGATGCAATGATTCATTTAGATTCAGGATTAATATCTACAGTAGACGAAGCATTATCTTTTGCTGATGAAACAGCTGATTTAAATTACAGAATAGTATCTAAAGAATTCCAACATTTTGAAATAAGAGATCCATTTAGTGGTAAGAGAGTACCTGTTACTATAACATATCATCTAGCAAATGCTTTAGCTAAA
>OGRO01003266.1_pt1 | contig 11771 bp, 8 predicted proteins | sample 1553451 | NCBI WGS metagenome assembly OGRO01 (sample SAMEA2580021, study PRJEB22360) | human gut metagenome
CTTCAGCTGCGGCATAGTTGCCCCGTCCGCTATGCGCACGGGGCCTGTTTAGGCCTGTGCTGCGCGTCCCGCCTATCGTAGACGATTCCTGCGTATTCGTATCCCACAGAAGATCCTTCCGGAAGTCCACAGCGTTGCGACAACCGCCTGAATCCGCCCGTCACGAACACCGAGGGCAGATCTGGATTATCCGGCCTCCAGCATGAACACCCGCATGCCTACATCGACCAATTTTGGAGCATCAGAACCCGTTTGAATCGCAGAGAACGCACCGGATGCCCGCCAACAAAGCCCATTGGCAACCTATCTCGTTCGGCATAACAAGAATCAGCATCGGCATTGCCTGAATCTGCCGAACCCAAGTGGCAAACAGCGCAAACCGATAGATATAGCCCAATTACCAATCGCCAATTCTTCAACAAGCCAGATATGATATCGCGCTATCGATACCGCATGCCAAACTACCGGCTTCAGTGATATCTCCTACTTCAATTTTCTGCGCATCTCTTATCATCCATCTAGTGTTTCAGTGGTTGTTGCTATTTTTTTCTTCCATGCTGCTATCTTCTCTATTATTAGAGAGTTAAATCATCCCCCCTGCAGAGAAAAAGAGGGTAGATGAATCTCCTAAACCAAACAAATAGATTGGCCCATAACAATGACCTGCTTAGTTTCTGTAATAATGCCTGTCTACAACTCAGTAGAATATCTCCATGAGACCGTCTCGAGCATCCTTCACGAATCGAGCCGCGAATTCGAACTACTGCTTATTGACGACGGTTCAAGCGATGGCTCTTCGGAATTGTGCGATCAGCTTTCAAAGCAGGACAAACGCATCAGGGTTATCCACAAAGATAATGGCGGAATGTGCCAGGCACGGAATGTCGGCCTGCAAAACGCTAAGGGGAAATGGGTGGCCTTCTCGGACAACGACGATTTGGTTCTTCCCGGTTTCATCGACTCAAATCTGAAGATTGCAAAAAAATACGACTGCGATTGTTTGGTTTTTGGAAGAGAGTGGGCCCAAATCGACAACTGCGGCAATATTCAATACCTAAGCAAACTTGCCCCCACTGAAATGAAATGCTACACAGGGGAAGAAGTCATCGATGCCTATTTCGAATGCGCAAAGCTATCAGATGGCGTCTGGGTTAGATTCTATAAGCGTTCGATGCTCGAAAACAACCAGATCACTTTCGATGAAAGTTTCAGGAGCGGCTTCGAAGACTCTCTTTTCAATGACATGGTCATCCAGCACGCTCGATCATACGCATTCAACCCCGATTCTTATTACAGGTGGATTCATCGCGCTTCACACAGCACTTCAATGAAAGTTAGCGAAAACAGGCTTAATAGCCTTAATAAACTATTGGAATATGAGTTTCATCTGATGACCGACACCGGCATGCTCGATGCTAATAAGTCTCAATGTGCAAGGCTCCTATTTTCAAGAATATTCGATATTCTTGTGACTAATCACATTTCCGGCAGGAGCATTTACAAGCAAGAAATCGAGCTCTATGACACGTTAAGGTCGATAATAAATCCTTACAGATCGCTGCTCCAAGATTGCTCATTGCCCCTAAGCCTAGAAACAGCCAAACGGTTATTGCTCAAACAGCAATACGCATCCCTCTTCTTTTACCTTAAGCTTGGATCAATAGCAAAAATGAAGTTAAACCGAAGGCAAAGAAGAACGCTATAATCACTGTCTCATCAATAGACTTTCGTCATCGACTCCCTCACCGAGATTTTCACAAGGAACCAAATGGACAAGATAGCACAGGAAGAAATACAACCTCTTCTTCTCCGCATGCTCAAATCATTTCACATTTATTGTGAAGCAAATTCGCTTACCTACTTTTTATCCGACGGAACCCTCCTCGGAGCCGTAAGGCACAAAGGTTTCATCCCCTGGGATGATGATATAGACGTATCGATGATTGACAATCAATACGATAGGCTGCTTAAGCTTGCGAAAAAAGCGCCTTTCCTCGACGAGGAAAGGCGCTACCGCTTCCTTCTCCCTGCCGAATTGCCAAATTTCTACCCTTTTATCAAAGTAGTGGATACAGCAACTATAGCCTATGAGAAAGACATCGACAGACAGTACGCGATTGGCCTATGGCTTGATGTCTTTCGCTTATCGCATTGCGACTCTGATTTCTCGGCAACACAACGCAAATATAAGCAAATTAAAAAACTGAGAGAAATTAATAAGCTTGCAGTCTGTGGTGATTTTCGCACTCCACGCTACAAAATCGCTGCTCCCTTCATCAAAGTTGCGAAAACCTTATTGAGCATCACGGGCAAAAACCCAATTTCCCTATCTCGCCAAATGCGGAAGATAGAAAAGGAAATGCCACAGCAGGGCCCCTTGCTGATGGATATCACATGGGCAGATAGCGTTAATCATTTTTTCGACGAATCTCTTTGGCGCAATTCGACTTTGATTGATTTTTGCGGAGAACAGTTTTACGCACCGGAAAACTACGATGGGGTTCTTGCCGCTCAATTTGGTAACTATATGCAATTGCCCCCAGAAAAAGACAGGATACGCCATGACTTCGAGGCATATTATCTTGACTGAAGTGAACAACAGCAATCGAACGCGAGCAAATCAGCGAAAAAACCTCGTCAGCGTAATTGTGCCATGCTTTAACGCCGAGCGGACATTATCAAAATGTCTTGATTCGCTGCTGGCGCAAGACGGCGCCATCCCGCACATCATATGCGTTAACGACGGATCGACCGATAACACGATTGCAATACTTGATGAATACCATAGTAAGAATCCTCACACTATTTCGGTAATCAACCAAGTTAATTCTGGAGCATGGCAAGCAAGGATCGCTGGCCTGAAAGCAGCAGATAGCGAATTTATCATGTTCCTCGACAGCGATGATTATGCTAAACCCGGTTTTGTCAAAACCATGCTCGATGAGATTCGCTCTTCAAGATCCGACATTGTCATATGCGGATTTGAACGCATAGACGAAAAATCTGGTCGTGTATTATCCAGGGAATTCTGCACCCCTTTGGATCCTCTCAAACTTCCAGAAGACTATGGTGATCTCCTAAAAGTTAATCCAGCGCCATGGAATAAAATTTTCAAATCAGAGGTTTTAACCAACCTCCCATGCTTGCAGACAAAGCCAGTCATGCTTGATGATTTATGCCTTCTGCTATTAGGTTTAACTCATCCAATCAGCAAGATATCGTTTCTGCCTTCTAGTCTTGTTGAATATAGGGTTCACCCCGATTCGGCTATCAATTCCGCAAATATCGAGCAGGTTTATGATGCGGCAATTGCGCTTAAGGAGGTTAGGGCTCGGTTCTCAAACCTAGGGTTCCATGCGCTAGAAGTCTTGGATTCCATTGCTTTTTGCCATCTATATATTTCAATGAGTTTCAGGCTTATTGAAATGAAGAGCACTATCTCAAATGAGCTGCTTTCAATTGTTGATAAGGATTTTCCGTTATGGAGAACGTCAGAATATCTGACTTTTAGATATGCATTTTCCCATGGAAAGGCCCACATTAGAGCTGCTGCTGCAGCTCATCTTGCTAGATCAGGTATCTTCAATCCAGCACTAAATGTTTTCAGCATAATCAAAAAAGTCCAAAAAAAAGATATCAGCTGGTAAAATGCCTATCAAGCCAAGTTTATAGATGTTTTGCGGCAAAAAGCTATTTGAGTACAGGACCGCAGAAACAAACCATCCTTGCAAGTCGAACGATCAACGCCAGCAAACAATTGCGTATTGTTGCCGTAGTCTATAGCTTTATCGCAGATCGCCCTAAGCCCCGTCGACGTCGCAGGAAAGCTTCTTTGCCCATGCGATTCTTCACAATCGAACCCGCGTAAAAACCTTTCCTTCACGTTAGCTTAAGCCGACATGCCCCAACATTCGGCGTAGGCTTGATCCTGCCTCGATGGATGGGCTGCTCCTTCTTGAGCAAACCAGAAGATCAAAGCCCATCTTTCTGAGTTTCATCAAGGCCATGCACCTCAGCGTCGAATAGCACTACAGCATAGACGCCCTTCTCAAGCGACATACATTCACCTCCGTAGCCACCTTCAAAGTCGGGCAATTGTTTTGTCTGGTTCATGGTAGACGCCCTACGTCTATATAGGGAAACAGACTCATATTTGCCTCAGCGGGGTAATCGACCTACACCTTTTACATATGAGAACGGAAGACACGGACCGAATTAAAGCTCCTCATCGAAGCGAATATTGGTTCTATAAACCTGAAATCAAAAATATTCCATTCACCTGCGCTTGCCCTCCCATTCGAGCCAAAACGCAGGTGCCTATGTTGTTCCATGTAAGTGGCTAATTATAAATTACGACTGCAGTACCAGCATTGACATTATTGTAGATCCATTGCGCACTAGGATAAGCCATCCTTAAACAGCCATGCGACAAGCTGTGGCCCAATTCGCTTTCGGAGGCAAGGATGGTATGAAAGAAGTAACCGCCCCAAATCTGCGTACAATAGCGAGCGCGGGAATCAGTGCTCAGAACAGGACGTTTAAAGCCAGTTGTTCTGTACGATCCGGTAATAGTAGGCGAACCAGGCGCGCCAGTCACGCAGCTCCAATAATATTGGAGGGACCAACTACCAACGCCACCCTTGAATACACCAACCTTATGAGTTGAACGATCAACGGCAATCAGCCATTGCGTACCACTACTGTAACCAATGATCCTGTCGCGCATCGCCTTGCGGTCTGGCGGCATTCCAAGAAAGCCATCTGTGTCAGAAAAGCTTCTCGCCGTTGCCCCAGGAGCGGGCGCACCCTTTGCAACAACCTTTATCTGATACGCTTCCACGTTCATATTTAAGCCAGTGGTACCAGAGGGTGCGCCGTTTTTAGCCCAACCCATCCAACCATAACCAGACACATGAACACGATAGTATACGTCAAAATAATTCGACAAATTGCCAGCAAGCTCGATCCTCATTGCTTGGATAGCATTGCCGCTATTTGTGCTTCTGGTCCCATTACCGCACCACGAAGTCCAACCAACATTTGCAAAATGACAGAGGTATGAAATTCCACCGGTTATTGCACTATCGCCCGAAACGGACAAACCCATGCCAACTAGAGCTCTAGACTGACCAGTGGTTCCAGCAACGTTCCCCTCGCTAGTTCTCCCCCAGCCCCAGCCAGAAGACTGACTCTCACAATCGATGGAAGGGAAAAGCGATGAATCGAGGAAAGGCGTTGTGCCCACCGAAGGAGCATCCGCACTTCCTTTGGGGACAATCGCTACCTCAACCGCCTCGATTGGGATTGAGCAACCTACCGAACCAGCTGCCGAGTCGCCATTTTTCGTCCAATCAAGCCACCCAATATTAGAGACATGCGCTCGGTAAAATATGTCATATTTTTGCGCTATCTCCCCGTCAAGTTTAAATTCAACTGCTTGGATACTTTTTGCCTTGCCAGACGTCCCGGCAAAAGAGCTATTTGCTTGCCAATCCTGCCAACCGATATCTTGAACGTGAGCGCGATACTCGATAGAGCCGCCGATGCTCTCCGTTGAGTCAGAAATGCCCAATCTAAACCCTTCGAGATGCCTTGATTGTCCTGTTGTACCCAAAACAATGTCAGCACATAGGTTATCTGCTACGTCGGAAACAGTTCCAATCTGAGAGATATGCGACGAGTACTCAAGGATAGAGGTTTTTGCAGAATCAACCGAGGGGTCATATCCGGGCGGCGTCTGCCCCTTTGGCATAATCACTAGTTCTATGGCTTCCATACGCTTAGATAGCCCTACAGTGCCAGCATTTTCACCATCCTTTGCCCATCCAAGCCAACCGTAACCCTGAACATGAGCACGATACCAAATGCTATAACCCGAGCTATCGCCTAAAGCGATATGAAGCGCCTCAATCCGCTTCGACTGGCCTGTAGTGCCGGCAAAGGAACCGTTAGAGCGGTCCTCCTGCCAACCTATATCCTGGATATGTGCCCCGTAGGAAATCCCCAACTGCGAAAGGTCACCGTCAAGCTGAAGGGTAAGCCCCTCCAAACGCTTCCCTTCGCCAGTAGTGCCTAGAGTGATCGGTTCATCGACAGAATCCGAAAAACCGGTTTGGGTCCCATAATCCTGAATATGGGTGGAATAGGAAAGGGTCTTTTTCTTCATTGCGCCAACAGAGGAATCATAGCCATCTGGGACCTGGCCCTTCGGAAGCGCAATAACCTCTATCGACTCCAGACGCTTCGACAACCCTTCCGTACCCGCGCTATCGCCATCCTTAGCCCAACCTAGCCAACCGTAATCCTGGGCATGCACTCGATACCACACTGAAAACGAATCTCCAGCACTGCCGGTAAGTTTAATCTGAATGGCTTCCACTCGCTTTGACTGCCCCGAGGTCCCAGCCAGTTCGCCATTCTGAACCCAATCTTGCCAGCCTATGTCCTGAACATGAGTTTTATAGCTAACCCCACCATTTATCGAACCGCCAGTTTTTATCTTTATGCCTTCGAGTCTCTTTGATTGGCCACTTGTCCCTGAAGAAGTTCCGTCGGTTTTCCAGTCTTGCCAGCCATAATCCTGCACATGAGAGGTGTACGCGATCTTATAGGTTGAAGGATCTGGCTCGACTAAAGTGTTGGTTTTATTTTCGGAGATGTACCTCAAGCAATCAGCTTTTTCGCTCTTGTACCGATTCTGCCAACCAGTCCAGTAGATGGATTGTTTGGGATAACGCTTCGCAACGTTATTGACGACATAGTCGCAGAGAGTAGTTACAAAAACTTCATCCGACATAGAGTCATTGATGCCGGAATTCTTGAAGAACCAATTTGCACCATAATAATTACCATTGTTGATATATGAGGCACCGCCTCCTGCACCAAACAGGTTGACCATGCCCCAGCAAAGGCCCTTAATACAATCGGGGCGGTTGTCCAAGTTGATTCCAAATGCCTTAAGGCAACCACAAGCACCTAACGACCCGTTGTAGGAATCAATGTATGCCCAGCCATTCTGCAGGTTTGAAAACTCGGTGGGGTTCGCCTTGTATGCAGCATGCCACGCGGCATTGAGGTCATTGCCCAGTTGGGTGAAAGCACCATTAGAACGCGTTGCGCCCGTCACATTCCAGCCGTATCGATCGCCAATGACTTTTAAAGCGCTATAAGTTGAAGGGTTGTAGTTATACACAGCCTTCAGGAAGCTGCCCAGGCCATACCTGTTGTCAAATTGGAAATAGCCCATGGCATGATAACCATCGCCCGAGCTAAGGCCCTGGTCATAATTGCAACTGCTCTCATATTTGCAGAAGTACAGCATCTCAGAGCTGAAGCTCATTGGCTGAAGGTTAGAGCCGTTAGCGTATGCTTCAATTTCGTTAGTGTCAGGCGGGTAAACATCCGCAATGTCGGAGGGGTCGTCAAGGCCGTCGGCCCAAATTGCCAGCTTGCCATCACTATAATCAGGAGCAGACAATTCCTGCTCGTCCGCGAAATCACCATCGACACCAAACCCAGCATCTTCCGCGCCAGAGACAGAACCATTGGAATCCATTCCGCCCTCGAAATCGCTTGGATCCGGCTTTGAGGCAACCCCGCCATCCGCGAATTCGGACTCATTGGAAGTCGATGCATCAGAGCTGGACTTGGTTGAATCCGAGCTCGAATCCGAAGGGTCCGCAAATGCCGAATAAGGAAGAAGACCCATAACTAAAGTGAAAGAAAAAAATACGCTTAGCAGCTTTTTTCCGACAGCCATACGAATTGCCTTTCGTTAAACACATGTTTTTTTAACATCATACAGAAGATTCACACAAGATCGGACTCGGAGCGTCGAGCAAAACAATATTTAAGCCAGTCGCCAAATGAGTGGCAGTAGCAAGTATTGTTCAAGGAAATCGTTTCCAATGTAAAATGGCAAAAAAGCAAAAGTATGAATTTGAGGTCATATGTCTCTTATCAACAAATTCAAAAGCCTTCTGCCTATCTCCTCCCGCTCTTTTCATGCGGCAGAAAAGCACTTTGTGACGCAAAATGATCTAGTCAGAGATGAACTATTCGATATTAAATCAAAGCAAGATGAGCTCTTTCGCCGCATCGAGCAAGCGGACAACGGGATCAATGAAAACCTTAATGCAAAATACGATGCTATTGACGCTTCCCTAAGGACCGAAGCGGAGCGCAACAAACTGCGCATGGAAGCACTGATGAAAAAAGCTTATCCGGAAGACTCTCCTGCTGAAATTCGCCGTAGAATTTTCTCTCTGATGCCTGAAGCCGAAGGCGATGCTCGCATCATGCAAAAGGCAAATGCAAAATTGATGTTCGAGCTTGATTCCATCTGCCAAAAGGCCGGCTTGCCGTACTGGACAGCCTATGGCTCTCTGGTTGGCACACTTTCGCGAAATGGCTTTATCCCCTGGGATGACGACATCGATATTTGCATGATGAGGGAAGATGTTGAAAAGCTTCAGTCCCTATGCAATTCAGACCCCAATTACCAGCTAACGCTCGTTTATGACGGCTATGTTTTTTGCAGGCAGCTTAGATTCAGCAGCCGCAATGAAAACATCCCTTGCTTTATCGATGTTTCGATATGGGACTGGGCGCCGTCGTCGAGCAAGGAAAATGATGACCAATACAGAAACCTTCGCCTTGAGCTGATGACTACCTTCGGCGAAAAAATGGAATCACTTCCCTATTGGAAGGAAAGAGGCCTTTTGTACTCTGCAGAGAGCGGCGAAGTGGCCCAAGGAATATCCATCAGCAGGAAAGATCAAAACGACAGCTTGGCATACCTCGAAATCGAAGCCATCGAGGGACTGTTCCAGGAATGCCGCAACATGGCATATGAAAAAGGAATCCTGTGCGACAAGGCGAATGCTACCGCTGTTGCTTACGGCATAGACAACATCTATGACGCACCTTGGCGAAGGACCTTATGGCCCTTGTCCATGATGCTTCCTGCGAAGCCGCACCTATTCGAGAATGGCAGCATCAATGTCCCGAACGACGCAATAGCCGTAGCCGACGAGTGTTACCCTGGCTGGCCGTATCTTCCAAACGACATTCTGGGCCACAGCCATTTCACCGAAAACGCCTTCAGCGATCCAGCTGTACGCGATGCGCTAAAGGCGTTTATCTCGAACTAGCGACTACCCAAACAAGCTTTCGCAAGAAGCGCCTTGTCCAAACCATTGAAACGCGATTTGTCTCCGACAAATCCGATCTTTCCTGTGAAACGCTTCAGATAGCGAATGCCGTGGGCTACGCTGTCGAGGTTTTGAGGGTCCTCCAGCATAATGCAGGCATTGTTTTTTGCCGCATAAGAGGCAATGGCAAGGGCATCCTGCGGATTCCAGATAGAAACAACAAGCAAAAGAGGAGACTTCTCTTTCTTGTGGTTGTTTATCCAAATGTTGATCTTTTCGTTGGCGTCATAAGGGTCGCTACCGACGAACCTCGTCATCGTTACCCCATTTTCACCAACAAACGTCAACGATTCCTCAGTGAACGACTTGTACCCACTCACCACAAGGACATTTTTCGACCCGAGCGACGCTTCCTTCATCCAGGAAGGAATTTCATCGTGAGCATCTTTCACTAACACCGGGCATTTTTCCGAGAAAAGATAAGGGGAAAGCGACACCAAATCGCCCAAACAGCCATCGTAGGTAAGGGCAACGTCGGAACCCCATAGGCCCTTTTCTTCGCCGTACTGAAAAATCGACCACGAAAGGCTGCAAGCGTTTTCGCCTTCCAGCACTTCTACCGAAGCGGAAGGAACGGAAGAAGCTGCTTCCTTGGTTATCGCATCCACATCCAGCGTACCTCCATTCAGCACGTACACCGTCTGGGGATTGAGCCTGGTCAGCTCCTGTGCCGTAATATCGGGCACGCTTTCGTTCTGTGTAAGGAGAATCGGTGCATCCAATGCCCCCGCAAAGCCATTCGCAATCAGCGGCACCATTTCGTGCTCGCCCGAAGCCAGGATTGCCGCTTTAGCCCCATCAGGGTAGCAACGGCTTGAAAGCTTCGCCGCAATGCCATAACGTGTGTCCGCTTCGATAGATTCGATGCCGCTCATATCGGGCTTCTTCGGATCCTGCAAGGTTTCGAACACAATCTGCTCCGATTCCTTGCTGCCCACATGACCACCCAGCACACGATAGGTCTGGCACACTTCCTTCGCCGTGCCCGCCATGCGCAGATGGCCCTTTTCAATCCATACCGCCTTGTTGCACAAGCGCTCGATCTGGTCGTTGTTGTGCGAAACGATAAGCACCGTCACACCATGTTCCTTGATCAACTTCGTAATGCGGTCTTCGCACTTCTTCTGGAACATGAAGTCGCCCACGGAAAGCACTTCGTCCACGATCAAAATCTCGGGCACGATAACCGTGGCGATAGCAAAGGCAATGCGCGCCACCATGCCGGAAGAATAGTTCTTCATGGGCATGTCCAGGAACTTTTCCACCTCGGCGAATTCAACGATATCGTCAAAGTTTTCTTCAATGAACTGCTTCGAATAGCCCAGCAGCGCACCGTTCAAGTAGATGTTTTCGCGCGCGGTAAGCTCCATGTCGAAACCAGCGCCCAGTTCGATGAGCGGAGCAATGTTGCCATTAACCGTGCACGACCCTTTGCTGGGCTCCAGCACGCCGGCGATGATCTTCAGAATGGTGGATTTACCCGAGCCGTTAGTGCCCAGAATGCCAAACACATCGCCCTGCTTCACTTCAAAGGAAACATCGTCGAGTGCGCGGAATTCCTTAAAGCGCAATTCGCGCTTAGCGGCGGCGATTACGTATTCTTTGATGCTGTTCAACTGTTCGCTTGCCATGTTGAAGATCATGGACACATGGTCCACCTTGATCATGGTTTTCTTCGACGAGTCGTCGGCGAGCTCGGATTCGATTTCCAGAACGCTGGTGTTCACGTTTTCGGGCATGGTTGTTCCTTAAACGTAGAGAATGAACTTCTTTTCGGTCTTCTTGAAAATAAGCAGACCGATGGCGAATGCAGCTACCGCCATGCCAAGGCACAGGAGGTTTTCCTGCAAGCCTGGCACCGTGCCGCTCAGGATAAGGTCGCGGAAGTAGCTTACGTAGTGAAACATGGGGTTGTACTGCATTAGCGGCGCCGCCCAATCGGGCAGGATTTCTACGGGGTAGAACAGCGGCGTGGCGTACGTCCATGCGGTGATAACGACACCCCACAGGTGGCACACGTCGCGAAAGAACACCGAAAGGGCGGAAAGCGCCATGCCCACGCCCGCGCTGAACAGCACCACGTACAGGAGCAGTAGCGGCAGGGCAAACAGGCTAACGTGCGGCATAACCTGGAAGAAGATCATTACCGCGGCTACCGCGATGAGCGAAATGCAGAAGTTCACCAGCTGGAACAGCACTTTTTCCAACGGGAAGATGAGCTTTTCAATGCGAATCTTCTTGATAAGCGAAGAAGATTCGATGATTGAATTCATGGCGCCCGAAGTGGAATCGGCCATGAGGGCGAACATGACGTTGCCCAGGATTACGTACAGCGGGTAGTTTTCAATGCTGAACTTGAAAAACGTGCTGAACACAACGGAAAGCACGATCATCATGAGCAAAGGGTTCAGAACCGACCACAGAACGCCCAGGGCGCTGCGGCGGTACTTCAGCTTGAAGTCCCTGGATACAAGGGACGTTATGGTGAACCAATTCCTTCTGGCATTAGCGCTTGAGAGCATATTTGGCATTAATGCAGTTCCTTATCGTTTCGTGGCT
>OGRO01003269.1_pt1 | contig 11757 bp, 10 predicted proteins | sample 1553451 | NCBI WGS metagenome assembly OGRO01 (sample SAMEA2580021, study PRJEB22360) | human gut metagenome
TCATGAACGACATCTACGCCCGCACCGCCGAGGCCGAGGTGGCCGTGGTGCCCCTAGCGCCGGCGCGCATCGTGGAGGTCGGCATCGCCGCGCCGCCCGGGCGCCCCTCCCCAGCGCTCGCCGCCTTCGAGGCCTTCGCCGTCCCGCGCCTTCAACGTGAGGCCCGCTAGTGGCATGGGCTTTGGCAGCAAGGACTACGAGCTGGTTTCGGCGGGGACGAGGCTCTGCTATGCTACGGGCAGGAGAAATCGCGAGAAGGGAAGTTCTATGAAAGTCGTTATCGTGGGAGGCGTGGCCGGCGGCGCCACAGCGGCGGCCCGGCTGCGGCGCCTGGACGAAGAGGCCGAGATCGTCGTCTTCGAGCGGTCCGGCTACATCTCGTACGCCAACTGCGGCCTGCCCTATTACATCGGCGGCACCATCGCCGACAAGAGCGCCCTCACCCTGCAGACCCCCGAAAGCTTCCGCGCCCGCTTCAACGTGGATATGCGCACCCGCCACGAGGTGGAGGCCGTCGACGCAAAGCGCCATGTGGTGACCGTGCGCAACCTGGATACCGGCGAGGTGTTCGAGGAGCCCTACGACAAGCTCATCCTCTCGCCCGGCGCGCGACCCACCCAGCCGAAGCTTCCCGGCACGGGGCTCGACCGGCTTTTCACCCTGCGCACCGTCGAGGACACCTTCGCGATGAAGGACTTCATCAATGCGGAAAGCCCGCGCTCGGCCGTGGTGTGCGGCGGCGGGTTCATCGGTCTGGAAGTGGCCGAGAACCTGCGCGAGCTGGGGCTGGACGTGACCATCGTGCAGCGGCCGCACCACCTCATGAGCCCCTTCGACGCCGACATGGCCGCCCTCATCCACCAGGAGATGCGCGCCCACGGGGTGCGTCTGGCGCTGGGGCGCTCCGTGGAGGGCTTCGAGGAGCGCGATGGCGGCGTCGACGTGCTCCTGGCCGGCGAAGAGCCGCTGCGCGCCGACATGGTGGTGCTCGCCATCGGCGTCACGCCCGATACGGCCCTTGCGGATGCGGCGGGGCTTCAAACGGGCATCAAGGGCAGCATCGTCGTGAACGACCGCATGGAGACCGGCATCGAGGACATCTACGCCGTGGGCGACGCCGTGCAGGTGAGCCACCTCGTCACCGGCGACGACGCGCTCATCTCGCTCGCCGGGCCGGCAAACAAGCAGGGGCGCGTAGCAGCCGACGTCATCTGCGGGCTCGACAGCCGCTTCGCCGGCGCCCAGGGCACGTCCGTCATCAAGGTGTTCGACCTGACGGCCGCCGCCACCGGGCTCTCCGAGGCCGCCTGCGAGCGCGCCGGCATCACGCACGACGCCGTGGTGCTCTCCCCCATGAGCCACGCCGGCTACTACCCCGGCGGCAAGGTCATGACATTGAAAGTGGTGTTCGAGCGCGAGACGTACCGCCTGCTCGGCGCCCAGGCCATCGGCTACGAGGGCGTCGACAAGCGCATCGACGTCCTGGCCACGGCCATTTTCGCGGGGCTTTCCGCGATCCAGCTCAAGGACCTCGACCTCGCCTACGCACCGCCCTACTCCTCCGCGAAAGACCCGGTGAACATGGCCGGCTTCATGGTGGAGAACCTCGCCTTGGGGCTTGTGTCCCAGTACCGCTGGGACGAGGTGGCGAAGCTGCCGCGCGACGGGTCGGTGCAGCTCATCGACATCCGCACGCCCGCCGAGTTCGAGCGCGGCTCCCTGCCCGGTTTCCGCAACATCCCCCTAGACGAACTGCGCGAGCGCTTAGACGAGCTGGATCCCGCGCTGCCCGTGCGCCTCGTCTGCCAAAGCGGCCTGCGCAGCTACGTGGCCGCCCGCATGTTGGCGGGCCACGGGTTTGCCGACGTGAGCCATTTGGCCGGGGGCCTGCGCTTCTATGACATCGTCACGGGCGATGCGCGCCTCATCGAACGCGCCACCCCCTGCGGCGCCGACGCCTGTTAGAAGCGTCCGCGACCTCCCCTACCCCAGCGCCACGTCCAGCACCATCATGAGGACGAAGCCGAAGGCGACGCCGATGGTGCCGATGTTGGTGTGGCGGCCCTGCTGGGTCTGGGGGATGAGCTCCTCGGTGACCACGTACATCATGGCGCCGGCGGCGAAGGCCAGAACCACCGGCAGAAGCGGGGTCACGAGCCCCGTGATGGCCACCATGATCGCCGCGCCTGCCGGCTCCACGGCGCCGCACAGCGTGCCTGCCAGAAACGCGCGCGGCCGCGAGAGGCCATTGGTGGCTAAGGGCAGCGACACGATGGCGCCTTCCGGCACGTTCTGAATGGCAATGCCGACAGAAAGCGCCGTCACCGACGCCAAGGTGATGGTGGGATCCCCCGCCAGAAAGCCCGCGAGCACCACTCCCACGGCCATGCCCTCGGGCAGGTTGTGGATAGCCAGCGCCGCCAGCATCATGGTGGGCTTCTTCAGCGTGGAAGCGGGGCCCTCCGGCTCGTCGGAGCCCACATGCAGATGGGGCGTGAAGTGGTCGATGACCAAAAGCAGCAGCATGCCGCCGAGAAAGCCCACGGCAGCCGGCGCCCACGCCGGCACGGGCCCTCCCTCGGCCGCCTCCAGCGCCGGCGTGATGAGGCTCCACACGCTGGCGGCGATCATGACGCCGGCCGCGAAGCCCAAAAGCGCCTTGGTGAAGCGCTCGGACATGCCATGGCGCGCGAACAGAACGAGCGCCGCCCCCAGGGTGTTCCCCAGAAACGGCACGAGGAGCGCCACGAGCACGCCTGCGACCAGGGGATTTTCCATCGTTGCATCCTTTCCAACTTTCTCGACGGCTTCTTGACGCCGTCGCGGAACAAGCATAGCGTACCGCCATCGATACAGTGGCATCAGCCTTCATGCGTTGTTGCCCTGTAGAGATAGAGCCCCGCGACCTGCTACACTGGCATCGACGCCGAAAGAGGATCCGCGACATGACGCCAACACGATTCGGGGCCGGCCGACGACAGCCGCAACGAGGAGCGAAGGAGAGACGGTGCGCCAGACCTACTACGTCATAGACAACCACCTGTGCTGTCGCTGCGGAGCCTGCCAGAAAGTGTGCCCCCACGGGGCCCTTACGACGGCGAGCCCCGTGCCCGTCATCGACCAGACACTTTGCCGCCATTGCGGGATGTGCTTCCGCGCCTGCCGCCTCGGCGCCGTCACACGCCCCTACGAGCTGTACCAGCTGAAGAAGGGCCGCCGCCTTCTCTAATACGAAAGGGCGTGGGGGATGAACAGGCGCTGGTAGGTGGCGGTGGCGTAGCGATCGGTCATGCCGGCGATGTAGTCGGTGACGGCGCGCAGATCGTCGCCTTCGGAGATGGCGCGGTAGTCCTCGGGCACCTCGTCGATATGCGCGGCGTAGTAGTCGAACAGATCCGCCAGCAAGTGCTTCGCCTTCTCCACCTCGGCCATGACCGAAGGCGCCGTGTACACGTTTTCGAACAGAAACGCCCGCAGCTCCATCATGGCGTCCCACACCTCGGGGCTCATGGCGATGTCCCCCGTCTCCGCCGAGGTGCGCACCATGTCGGTGACCAGCGTCTCGATGCGGGCCGAGTGGTTGGCGCCGAGCACCCGGTGGGTCGTAGCCGGCAGATCGGCCTCGCGCAGAATCCCTGCACGGATGGCGTCGTCGATGTCGTGGTTCACGTACGCAATGCGATCGGCGGTGCCCACGATGCGGCCCTCGCAGGTTTCGGCCTGCAGGTCGCCCGTATGGTTCAAGATGCCGTCGCGCACTTCAAAAGTGAGGTTCAGACCCGCGCCGCCGTTCTCGATGCGCTCCACCACGCGCACCGACTGCTCGTTGTGGCGGTAGAGCGCCGCGGCCTCGGACGTGCCGGGCGCGAGCCCCTTATGGCGCGCAAGGCACGCGGCCAGCGCCGCCTCGCCGGTATGGCCGAAGGGGGTGTGGCCCAGATCGTGGCCGAGCGAGATGGCCTCGGTCAGATCCTCGTTCAGCCCGAGCGCCCGCGTGATGGTGCGGGCAATCTGCGCCACTTCCAACGTGTGCGTGAGCCGCGTGCGGAAGTGGTCGCCCTCGGAAGCGAGGAACACTTGGGTCTTGTGGGAAAGCCGCCGAAACGATTTCGAGTGCAAGATCTTGTCGCGATCGCGCTGGTAGTCGGTGCGCAGCGCGTCAGGCTCGCTGGAGGAGCGGCGCCCCTCGGTGCCGTCGGCGAAGGCGGCCTCCTCGGAGAGCACCTCGTGCTCCCGCTGCTGCTGGTCTTCCCGATACACAACGCGCATACATCCTCCCTTCCACGGATGTTCCCAGTGTAGCAAATTCCAGAAAGCCCGTTCGGCAACAGGCAAGCAACGTTGAGTCAAAAGCTGAACGATGGAAGGCGATCGCGGCGTCGCGCGGGCGTTTCAGGGAGTACCCTTGAGCTATCGACCGTCCGAAGGGGTCGAAGGAGCCGAAGAGAAGAAGCAGCCATGGCGTTTCTCAGGATACATAAATTGACCGAAAAGGATGAGATAGGCTACTTCGCGCCGCGCACCTGGGATTTCTGGCGCGCGCTGGCCGTGTGCTTCTGCCTGTGCTGCATCTTGGGGCATTGGCTCGAAATGCCCTACTGCTGGCTCATGGACCACCTCTTCGGCATCGTGGCCGACGACTACGCCGTGTGGACCGACCCGTGGTACCACCCCTACTGGGTGTACGGCTTCGGCGCGGTATTCATGACGCTGCTCATCGAGCCTTTGAAGGAGCGGCTGATCCTGCACCGCAAAACGCTGTGGGGCGCGTTTCTGGAATCGCTCGTCATTGCTATTCTCGCGGCCATGGTGCTGGAGCTGGTCATGGGCTGGCTCATCAACCAGCCCGATCCCACGACCGGCGAATACCCCTTCTGGGACAACTCTCAACTGCCAGGCAACGTGTTCGGCCAGGCGTGGCTCGTGAACGACTTCTTCATCGGACTGGTGGCCATGATATATGTATGGGTCATCTTCCCGCTCGTCTGCGAGGGCTTCTCGCGGCTCTCCCCCAAGGCGGCCAACGTCGCCTTCGCCCTCATCATCGTCGGCTTCGCCGCCTGCGTGACCGCCTCCTACCTGGAGCTGAAGCTCTGGGAGAAGTACTAGGCAGCAATGCGGCTCGCCCGCCCTCTCGCATTCCGAAGCGCCAATTTTGCGCGCCCGCGCTGCACAGGCACGCCCAAGCAGATACAATAGGGCGATGCAACTGACGCGGGGCACGGACGCAAGGAGGCGTTTATGGAAGCAAGCGGGCGGACGTACACGGAGGCACTTTCCGAGCTGTACCCGACACGAGCCGACGTGGCGGCGGAAATCGCGGAGCTGGAGGGGCGCCTTACGCTGCCGCGCTCAACCGAGCTGTTCGCCTCGGACATCCACGGCGAGTACAACGCCTTCTCCCATGTGCTGCGCGGTGGCTCAGGCGCGATGCGCGCGCTCATCGAAGAGGTTTTCGGCAGCACGCTGAACGACGACGAGAAAGCCGCGCTGCTCGCACTCGCCTGCTATCCTGCCGAACATTGCGCTTACGCTTTGGGGCACGTCGAAGACGCCGACGCATGGCTTGCCGAAGCCGCCGCGCGCCTGGCCAAAATCGCTCGTCGGGCCGCCGGCGACCGCACCATCGACGAGGTGCGCGCGCTTCTGCCTGACGACCTCGCCATCGCCGAGGAGCTCGTCGCCGGGCGCAGCACGCCGGCCCGACAGCCCTATCGCGAGGCGATCATCGAAAGCCTCGTCGCCTCCGGCGAGGGCGCGGCCCTCCTGGAGGTGCTGGGCGCTCTCATCCAGCACCTCGTCGTCGACCAGCTCCACCTCATCGGCGACGTGTACGACCGCGGGCCGGCGCCCCAGCTCATCATGGACGAGCTCCTTTCCTACCCCAACGTCGATGTGCAGTGGGGCAACCACGACATCCTGTGGATGGGCGCCGCTGCCGGCAGCCCCGGCAGCGTGGCCAACGTTGTGCGCATCTGCGCCCGCTACGGCAACCTGTCCATTCTGGAGGACGCTTACGGCATCAACCTGCGCCCCTTGGCCACCTTCGCCGCCGACGCCTACGCGAACGACCCCTGCGCCGCCTTCGCCCTCAAGGGCAATCCGGGGCTTTCCGAGGCCGAGACGCGCCTCACCGAGAAGGTCCAGAAGGCCATGGCCGTTATCCAGTTCAAGGTGGAGGCGGCACTTATCGCGGAGAACCCCTCGTTCGGCCTGGACGATCGCAACCTTCTGCACCTGATCGACCGTAAGCGCGGAACGGTCGTCGTGGACGGCGTCGAGTACGAGCTGCTGGACACGACCTTCCCCACCGTCGACTGGGACGACCCCTACCGCCTCACCGAGGACGAGGCCGCTGTCATCGAGCAGCTGTGCGCCGCGTTCACCGGCAGCGAGCGCCTGCAGCGCCACATGCGCTTTTTCCTAGATCGGGGCAGCCTGTACAAGATCGAGAACGGCAACCTCATGCTGCACGCCTGCGTGCCCCTGGCCGACGACGGATCGCTTCTGGAAGTGACCCTGTTCGGCGAGACCTACCGGGGTCGCGCCCTCTACGACATGGTGGACGCCTCGGTGCGCGCGGCGTTCTCGGCCACCGACGAGGCCGAGCGCAAGCGCGGGCTCGACATGCTGTGGTACCTGTGGCTCGGCCCTGGCTCGCCCCTGTTCGCCAAGAGCAAGATGGCCACCTTCGAGCTGTACCTCATCGCCGACAAAGCGGCCCGCAAAGAGGTGAAGAACCCGTTCTACTCGCTGCTCGATGACGAAGCGGTCGTCGACGGCATCTTCCGCGACTTCGGCATGGATCCGGCCACCTCGCGCATCATCTGCGGGCACGTGCCGGTGAAGGTGAAGGACGGCGAGGACCCCGTGAAGGCGGGCGGACGGGTGCTCTGCATCGATCATCGAAGACGACGGGACTGGCGGGCTTTACGCTCGTTTCGAACGCTGAGGGGCTGTTCCTCGATGCCAACGAGCCGCTCATCTCCCGCGACGCCGCCGTGGAAGGTACCGCCGACATCCATGCCGAGCGCCGCGTGCTTGCCGCCTACGACATGCCCCGCACGGTGGCCGACACCGACGAGGGAGCGCGCCTGCGCGAACGCATCGCGCTTTTGCGCACCTTGCTCTAGCTGCCCGCACGCCGGCTTCGATGAGCCCCTACTCGGGCAATTGAAGCCGGCACTGCAACGCCGCCCCAGGGGCGCCAAGACGCCGATTGCTTCGCGCGAAGAGCCGTCGTCACCGCGGGGCGGCCGTTTGTGCGCATGCACGAAACATCCCTCGCTAAACCACCCCCGATGGGCTACACTTCGTCCTTGTCGCATTTCTCATACAACGATTGGGGTGGTTTGAGCTTGTCTGCCAAAGATGCGCTCCCTCCGGGCAGCGAAGACTTCTTCCCGCCGGCTTCTCCTGATGGAACCGTCGGCAACCTCCGCAAGAGCAAAATCAGCGCTCTTGGCATTGCGTTTATGCTCTTCTGCCTGGTATCGGCCGGTGCCTTCGGCATCGAGGAGATCATTCCCTCCGCCGGCCCGGGCCTCACTCTTATCATTCTGATCGTGCTGCCCTTCGTTTGGGCGCGCCCCATCAGTCGCCTCGTTGCCGAGGCCAACGCCATTCTTCCGCGCGAGGGCGGCATCTACGCCTGGGCCAAGGAGACCTTCGGGGAATTCTGGGGCTTTCAGGCCGGCTGGTGGACCTCCATGGACACCTACATCTCATCGGGCGCCTACATCGCCATGGTCGGTGGCTACACCTCGCAGCTGCTCTCGCTGGACGATGCCGGCACCTTCGGCGTGAAGCTGCTCGTCGTGGCGAGCTTCACCGTCATCAACCTGGTGGGACTTGTGGAAGTCGAGCGCATCAGCTCGTTTTTCTCGGTGCTCATCATCCTCGTGTTCGGCATGGCCGTCGTGTTCGGCCTCGTCAACTGGCAGACCAACCCCTTCGACCCCATCCTTGCCAACCCCGAGGCCCCTATGAGCTGTTTGGTGGACTCGCTTTCCATCGGTATCTGGATGTACTGCGGCTACGAGTGCATTGCCGCCATGTCCGGCGAATACGAGGACTCGTCCCGCAATGTGGCAAAGGGCTTCCGCATCGCGCTGCCGCTCATCGCCTTGTCTTACGTGCTGCCCACCCTCGCCTGCCTTGCGGCCTACCCGGCCGGCTCTTGGACCCAATGGGGCATCGACGGCGGCTTCTCTTCCGACGTGCTGGGCTACGGCACGATCTTCTCGACGGTGCTTGGGCACTCCGGCGTCGTGCTGTTCCTTGTTATCGCCATTATGAGCCAGTGCACGATCTATAACACGTATCTGGCGAGCGGATCGCGCAGCTTCTGGGTGCTCTCTGAGGACAACCTGTTCCCTCGCTTCATCCGCAAAGTCGATCGCGCAGGTCGCAGCCCCTACATCGGCGTGCTCACCATTGCCGTCTCATCGCTTATCTTCTCGCAGTTCGACTTCACCACCATCATCGAGATGAACATCATCTTCATCTTGGCGCGCTACATGTTCCTCGGTTTCATCGTCTTGAAGCTGCGGAAAATGTACCCTGTGCAGGATCGCCCCGCCGACATGTTCGTCATCGGCGGCGGCAAGGTGGGCGTGCGCTTGTACTCGGCGCTGGCTTTCGGCATCGCCACGTTCACCCTGTGCTTGAACCCCGTCGCGAACTTCTTCGCCACCGTGGCGTTCCTCGTCTCGGGCGTTGTCGCCTACGTCATCTTCAAGAAGGTCTATGGCGGCCTTACCATGGAGAACCCCTCGGCGCACCCGATCGACCCGAAAACCGGTCTCGCGGTGGGCGACACCCGCCGCATCGGCCTGTTCGCGCTCATCATCGTAGGACTGTTCGCCCTCAACGTGCTGATGAACCTGTTGTTTTTGGGATAGGAAGAGCGGCTCTCTCGCTCTTCCTATCATCTGCCAGACGCTGCGCCGTAGCTGCCTCCGGGGGCCGCGCCCTAGCTGTCTAATCAACGGCAACGAGCGAGAATACCTCGGCGTCGGTCTCGGCGGCGATAACGGCGCGAGGGTCGAGGAAGGCGAGCTCCACGACAAACCCGAAGCCGACGAGGCGCGCGCCGCTTGCGCGGACGAGACGCACCATGGCCGTCGTGGTGCCGCCCGTGGCCACCAGATCGTCCACGATGAGCACCACGTCGTCGGAGGTGAGCGCGTCGGCGTGAATCTCCAGCACATCGGTGCCGTATTCCAGCGCATAGGACTCGCGTAGCACCGTGCGCGGCAGCTTGCCCGGCTTGCGGCAGGGCACGAACCCGGCCCCCAGGCGCAGCGCCACGGCCGCGCCCACGATGAACCCGCGGGCCTCGGCGCCCACCACCTTGGTAATGCCGCGATCGGCGAAATGGGCCGCCAAGTCGTCCACCATGGCGGCGAAGGCGTCGGCGTCAGCGAAGGCCGGCGTGAGGTCTTTGAACACGACCCCGGGCTTCGGATAGTTCGGAATGTCGACGATTAATTCCTCATAGGGGCGCATGGGGCATCCTTTCTCGCACCGCCTATTTTCGCTGAGACGCACTCGCCTGGCGAGGTTTCGGCCAACTTCGAAGCTTCACTGTAACCGTCGCGCTCCTCTCCTGTGGGGGCCGTAAGCCGAGCGATGGCCCTAGCGTTCTACGTCTCCGCGCCAGCTGCCGATGCCGCCGATGTTGCGCGCGGCGGTGTAGCCCATCTGCTTGAGGGCGCCGACCGCCTGCTGGCTGCGCGCCCCGCTCATGCAGTACACGAACAGCGGCGTGCTCTTGTCGGGCACCTCGCTCGCGATGGCGCTGATCTGCTGCAGCGGCACGTTCGCCGCACCGGGAATATGGCCGCCCGCGTATTCCCCCGGCGTGCGCACGTCGATCAGCCGCGCGCCGAGCGTCGCGCGGAACTCCTCCACGCCGGCGTTGATATCGGCCGGTTTCAGAAAATCCATCAGTCCCACCGCTGCATCCTCCTTGTGAAGTTATTTTTGTTTGCTGCCGCTTATGATACTCTGCGTTCTCGCCTATTCGCGTGCACTCTCGATCACTAAATTTCAACGGACAGGAGGCATCGATGAACAACCAGCGCAAACGCGAACTGAAAGAAGCGTATCGCACCAGTCGGCCGCCTATGGGCGTGCTGTCGTTTCGCTGCGTGCCTACGGGAGAGAGCTTCCTTCTGGCATCGCGCAACATCCCCGGCGACACCAACGGCGTCACGTTCAAGTTGAACTCGGATTACCATCCCAACCGGCATCTGCTGGAGCTTTGGCGGCGCTACGGTGAGGAGAACTTCCAGGTGGAAGTGCTGGAAGAGCTCGATTACCGCGACGAGTCGGATGATCCCGCCGACTACAAGGAGGAATTGGAGCAGCTGCGCGATTTATGCCTCGAGCGCGACGAGAGTGCCTCGCTTCTGTGGAAGTAACCGACTGCGTGCGGCTGAACGAGCGGCTTCGCGCAAGGTAAACAGCGGCGCCAAAACGAACCTTCGAGGTTCTCACTTTCCTTACAGGTGACGGCACGCGAGGAACATCGGCGTTCGCGCGCGGCACAATGGGGCCAACGCGAGAAAGGACGCCCCATGAGCACTTCCACCCCTTCGACTTCCCACGGTGCCGGCACCGGAAGCACCGCTTCTCCTGCCAACGGCCCGGCCAATCCGGTTGCCACCGCTAACGCCGCCGACGCTGCTGGTGACTCCCCCGCCGCCATCGAGGCCGGCATCAAGGCCAACGACGATCGCGCCTTCGAGGAATCCCTCGGGGCCATGTCGCCCTTCGAGGTGAAAAACCTCCTGGTGAAGATGGCCAAGAAGGGCGATGAGGGCACCACGCGCACCCTGCTGAACGCCGGGCGCGGCAACCCGAACTGGATAACCACGCTGCCCCGCGAGGCCTTCTTCCTGCTGGGAAGTTTCGCCATGGAAGAAGCGCGGCGCACCATGGACGAGCCGGACTACGACCTGGCCGGCATGCCCGCCGCCGACGGGGCCGCCGCGCGCTTCCTCGCCTTCCTCGACGAGCACGACCGCGAGAGGCCGGCGCAGTTCCTCAAGCGCGCCTGGGACTACCTGGATGCCGAGGGCCTGGCCGGCGACGAGCTCGTGCACGAGTGGACCGGCGGCATCGTCGGAGACGAGTACCCCATGCCCGACCGCATCCTGCGCTACACCCAAGAGATCGTCAACCGTTACCTGGTGAAGGCCCTGGACGACGGCCACGCGCCCGCGACCCCCTACGACCTGTTCGCCACCGAGGGCGGCACGGCGGCCATGTGCTACCTGTTCTACAGCCTGAAGTGCAACTTCCTCGTGAACCCGGGCGACCGCATCGCGCTCATGACCCCCATTTTCACGCCGTATCTGAACATCCCCATCCTGAACGACTACGACCTGGACGTCACCTACATCCAGGCGAACACCATCGATGCGGACGGGCTGCACACTTGGCAGTACCCCGACAGCGAGCTGGAGAAACTACGCGACCCGTCCATTAAGCTGTTGTGTCTCGTGAACCCGTCCAACCCGCCGTCGGTGGCCTTGGACGATGCCTCGCGGGCCAAGCTCGTCAGCCTCGTGAAGAACGAGCGGCCCGACCTCATCATCATCAGCGACGACGTCTACGGCACCTTCGTCCCCCACTATCGGTCGCTTCTGGACGATCTGCCCTACAACACCGCCTGCGTGTACTCGTTCTCGAAGTACTTCGGAGCCACCGGCTGGGGGGGGGCCGGGCGCGCGCCCGCGGATCATTACG
>OGRO01003270.1_pt1 | contig 11757 bp, 10 predicted proteins | sample 1553451 | NCBI WGS metagenome assembly OGRO01 (sample SAMEA2580021, study PRJEB22360) | human gut metagenome
AAATTTTTATGAATAAAGAATTGTTAAGAGAAAAATATAAATTAATAAGAAAAAGTATAACTGAAAAAAATATTAAAGATAATATTATTTATAATAAAGTGATAAATGATGATGCCGTAAAAAGGTGTTCTACTATTTTGATATATGTTTCTTTTAAAGATGAAGTTGATACTTTAAAACTTATAAAGTTTTTTCTTCAAAATAAAAGGGTTGCTGTTCCTAAAATAGAAAATAATAATATGAATTTTTATTATATAAAATCTTTAGAAGAATTAAAATCTGGATATTTTGGGATACTTGAACCAGTTTCAAATGATCTTGTAACTGATTTTTCTAATTGTGTTTGCATTACTCCAGGAATATGTTTTGATTTAAATGGTAATAGAATAGGTTATGGTAAGGGATTTTATGACAAATTTTTTAATGAAGTTGACATTTATAAGATAGGATTATGTTATAAAAAGTGTCTTGTTAAGAAAATAGATGTAAATAAATTTGATAAAACAGTAGAAAAAGTAATAACAGATTAAATATTTTGTGTTATAATATTTTTATCTTTTATTGCCTAGTAGCCAAGTGGTAAGGCAAAAGACTCTGACTCTTTTATTTCGTGGGTTCGAATCCTACCTAGGCAACCAATTTAATTAATATTGATTTGTATAAAAAAACATACTATAATATGTGTAGTTAAGTTTAATATACTTAGAAAGGAAGGTAATTATGACAAATAAAGAATATGCAGATTTTTTATTAAAAACTGATTATGATTATAATTATTATTTAGAAAAATATCCCAAAAGGGCTTTAAAAGAAGGACAAATGGTTACAAGATTTGCTCCAAGTCCAACAGGATTCGTTCATATGGGAAGTTTATATACATCTTTTTCTGATTTACAGTTTGCTAAACAAACAAATGGAATATGTTATTTAAGAATTGAAGATACAGATGGAAAAAGGACCGTAGAAAATGGGGTTCAAGGGATAATAGATGATTTTAATTCTCTTGGAATAAGTTTTGATGAAGATCCAATTAAGAAAGGAAAATATGCTCCTTACATTCAAAGTGAAAGAGAAGATATTTATAAAGCCTTTGCTAAAAAGTTAATCGAAGAAGATAAAGCTTATCCTTGTTTTTGTACTGAAGATGATTTAAATAGAATAAGAGAACTTCAAGAAAAAACTAAAGATAGACTTGGTTATTACGGTCATTATGCTAAATGTCGTAATTTAACTAAGGATGAAGTGATAGAAAGAATAAATAATGGTGAAAAATATATTATTCGTTTAAAATCTAATGGAAGTTTTTTAAATAAAGTTATTTTAGATGATTTAATTAAAGGTAAAATAGAAATGCCTGAAAATGATATGGATGTTGTTATAATAAAAGGTGATGGGCTTCCAACATATCACTTTGCACATGCTGTAGATGATCATTTAATGGGAACAACGCATGTTCTAAGGGGAGATGAATGGGTGGCAAGTTATCCAATTCACGATCAATTATTTAAAATGTTAGGTTTCCCACTTCCAAAATTTTGTCATATTGCTCCGATTACTGTTCGTGAAGGGGATACAATAAGAAAACTAAGTAAAAGAAAAGATAAAGGTGCTGCGATTAGTTATTATGCTAAAGAAGGAATACCTACGGATGTTATTAGATTATATTTAGCAACAGTTAATAACTCTAATTTTGAAGAATGGTATAATGAAAACCCTACCAAAACAATTGATGACTTTATATTTACTTTTGATAAGATGCCTGTGGGTGGTTCATTATTTGATATTGAGAAATTAATAAATATTTCTAAAATATATTTTAGTCGTAAAAAAAGTGAAGATATATTAAAAGAATTATTAAAGTATTTAAATGTTTATGATAAAGAATTTTATGAAATAGTAAAAAGTAATCAAGAAAGAATGATAAGAAGTTTAGATATCGAAAAATATACATCTCGTCCAAGAAAGGATATCTCATCTTATAGTGATGTTAGAAAATATTTTTGGTATATGTTTGATGAATTATTCACAAAAGATAGATATGATAATATAGAAATAAAACCGTTTTATAATAAAGAAATGTTAATAGATTATATAACTAATATATATAATGAAGAAGATGATAATAACACTTGGTTTAATAAAATAAAAGAATTTGTTGGAAAATATAATTTTGCAAGTGAAGTAAAAGAATATAAAAAAAATCCAGATATTTATATAGGCCATGTTGGAGATTTTTGTGAAATGTTAAGGGTGGCTGTTACAACACTTTCTAATACACCTAATTTATATGATATATTATCTATTTTAGGAAAAGAAGAAATAGAAAAAAGAATAAAAATGTTTGAAGTAAAATAATAATGTTAAATGCATTATTATTTATGGTCCGTTGGTGAAGGGGTTTAACACACAAGGTTCTCATCCTTGGATTTCATGGGTTCGAAACCCATACGGATCACCAATTAATTAAATTAAATCCTTATTTTATAAGGATTTTTTTGTTTGTGTAAATGTCGTGGTAATTTATTATAATTGAATAAATATATGTGACTTAAATTTTATATGTTTTTAAAAGGATGATAAAAATAATAAAAAAAACAATCTATTAGATTGCCATAGCTTTATTATCCTTTAAAGTCCATTTTGTTGAATATTTCTGTGTCATAAAACTCTTTCATTGTTATTCCTAAAACTTTACAAAATTTATAAATGTTTTTAGAACTTGGGTTTTCTACTTTATCATAAAGTAATGCATAAAGTGTTGTTGCTGGAACAGTAGAAAGCTCAGACAACTTATTTGTACTTAAATGGTTTAATTCACAAAGCTCATTGATTCTTTCTATTACGGCTTCTGTAAAAGTCATTTTTTACTCATCTCCCATTACATATTATATTATATCAAAATAAAAATAAAATTGTTTACCGAAATCAGTTATTTTTATTAATATTAAATTATAAATATTTAAAATAATCAAAAAATAGATTTGTTATAATAGGAATTGAATTATGTTTTGTAATGTAGAATAATTGTTAAAAATATTTGACAAATTTCCAAAGATATTTGGTAGAATTAAATTTAAAATTTATATATAATTATTTGTGAAAGGAGAAAAAATGAAATTAGGAGAAAATATTTTTAAATTAAGAAAGGAATATAATTTATCACAAGAACAATTGGCAGAAAAGATTAATGTTACTAGACAAACAATATCAAATTGGGAATTAGGGGAAACAGCTCCTAATCCTGAACAATTAAAATTATTATCTAAAGAACTAAATATTAGTATTGATGAATTATTAAATAATGATATAAAACAAGTGTTAGTAGAAAAAGTAAGCAATACTGAAAAACTTGCTAAGATAATAATTAAAATATTAAAAATTTTAGGAATAATTTTTGTTTTAAGTTTTGTTGTTGGAATTTTTTCATTTGGTATTTTTAATTTTACTAAAACACCAATGACAGTAGTAGAAAAGCAAACAGTACTTCTTAATTGTCAACTTAATGGTGAAAAATATGATTATTTAATAGAATATGATAAAGATGATAATATCATTGAAGCAGGTGGTAGTGATTATATTACTAATATTGTAAAAGATAAAAAAATTTATAAAGCTAAGATTTTAGTGAAATATATTGAATCGTATTTTTTTGATAATGGTGGTAAGTGTTAATTAATGAAACTAAAAAGAACAATTTATGTTCTTTTTAATTTGTTTTGCATTTATCGTATTTTTATTATAAAAATATATTTCCGAAATCGGTAAACTTATGATATAATAGAATAAGAAAAAGAAATTATGGGGATAATTTGTTTAATATGAGTTAAGATATTAAAAATATTTATTTATGATTAAGGGTTTATGGATGAATATTTTTGATATAAATATTAAATTTTGAAAGGAGGTAATAAATGAAAACATCATTGGTTATAAAATTAATTATAATTATAGCAGTTCTAGCAGGATTAGGATATATATTATATAAAGACTATTATAAAACAAAAGATTTTGTTTTTGAAGCAAAAATTAAAGAAGTAGTAGTAAATGATAATGTATATACTATTTTAGTTGAAGAATATGATAAAAAGAAAAAAGAATATGTTACTGAGTATGAATTTGAATTAAATAAAGATACTAAAATAATTTATGATAATAAAGAAACAACAAAAGATCAATTAAAGGTTAATCAAAAAGTAACTATTACAGCATCAAATGAAGTAATGCCAAGTGAACCTGCAAAATTATCTAATGTTAAAAAAATAGTAATTTCAAAAGATTAATTTTGCTAAAAAGTTTTGCTAAAAAGCAAAATTTTTTTAATTAACTTAATTAAATCATATTGACAATTATATTAAAATACATTATGATTAAAATGCGTGGTGGTATACCCGCACTACTTTTACGATTAATGTGTGAAAGTAGTAACCAAAACCCCCTGAAGGAGCCGAAAGGCTCCACTTTTTGTTTGATTTATAAGGGCTTTTTATAAAAATTTAATAATTTTAATCAAACTTGTTTTCTTCTACGTGATTTAATCAGAAAGTTATGATATAATTACATTAAGTGGTAGAATGATAACAGAAAAAGATTTTAAACCAGAATTAATTGAAACAATGTTAGAACAACATAAAAATATTATGGTTGATTTTGCAAATAGTTTTTTAGAAACTTTTGGTGATGTTATATCAAAAGAAGAGTTGTTAATGCGAATTAATAGAATGAATTATATTGGTTTTGAAAGACAAGAAAAAACAGATGAAAGATGTGGCGATGCAGATGCTGAATTTAATAGTACTTTTCGAAAGATAATTATTTCTAGTAGGCATAATACATCGAATGCTAATACAATTAAATCATTATTGTATCACGAATTAATACATGCTATTTCATATCATAGTGAAAAGAATCTAGATTCTTGTTTTAATCAATATGAAACTAATAGGACAGGACTTAATAGGCAAAATGTTGAATTTGATGCTGAATATGATGGTTTAGGATTTAATGAGGGTGAACTTTTAGAAGAAATAATGACCGAATACTACAATACTGTTTTATTACAAAAGGAAGGTATTGATTTTAAAGGTATTTCAGTATTAAATAATTATTGCTTTGATCAGGATTATGTAGAGTACCATGGGACAGGCTATTATAATATAGCAGCTCTTGGACAGATATACAATTTTTTGTTTGGTAAAGAGATTTTAAGAGCAAAATTACACGATGGTAATAATTTTAGAAAAAGATTTAATGAATTATTTGATAATACAGATGTATTTAAAAATATTTTTAATAATGTGGGTTTTACTGTTCCAAGTTATTCAAAATTTGTCGCTCAAAAAGATATAATGGGAAGATATAGAACTGCATGTAAAATGTTTATAAAAATATTTAAACAAGAGTATAAGAATGAAATAAATGATATTACTGATTTACTTAAAAATAATGACTTTAATAATTTCTTAAATATGCTTGTAAGAACAAAAAATAGATTTGAAGAAACATCTAAGGTAAATGAAGAATTGTTTTTATTAACAAAAGAACTTGAAAAAGATCTTGTTGCTGAATTGTTTGGCAGTGAATTAAAAGATAATCAACATGGAATTGATACTACTGATATAGAAACATCTATATTTTTAACTATAGAAAAAATTTATAATGAGAATAAAAATATGGATTTGACTAATATAAGATATTCTGTATTTTATGATAATCATTTTAAAGGTATTTACTTATTAATAGGTGATGATAAGTATATAATTGATTATAAGACATTAAGTCAGGAAATTTATTATGCTAAATTAAAAAAGTTTTCTGATTCAAATTTTACTAAAGAAGATATAGATGCTTATTCTAGAGAATATAAAATGGATATATCAAATGCTGAATTTTGTACTATAATAGATCCTACGTCTAAAGTGACATTTATAGTAAACAATGGGAAATTATATAATCATTATGGAGAAGAGATAGTTATTGATAATTATTATAATTACACAACAAGTGTTATTGATAATAAAGCGCATTTTAAATAATGTTTATATACGAATTTTAAATGTTATCTAGTATAGTATAACATTAAAATATTAAGTATTACAGGTACTTAAAGGAATTTATATAGCAAATAAAGTGGAGTATAATGGATCTATGAAGAGAATATTTAACCATGCTCTTGTTTTTTTGATTATTTTATAAGAGTTTGTGAACATAGAGAAAAATAAAAATAATTTTTGGGAACAACTCGGGAACAAGTTTTATTAAAAAGTAAGGTATAATATAACTAATTAGAGGTGATATTTTATGAGAGAATTACAAGAAAAAATAGAAAAGTTTAATGAAGAAAGAGATTGGAATCAATTTCATTCACCTGTAAATCTAGCTAAAAGTATATGCATTGAAGCTGGTGAACTGTTAGAATGTTTCCAATGGAATGATAATTATAATTTAGATGAAGTAAAAGAAGAACTTGCAGATGTATTAAATTATTGTATTCAAATGGCAAATAAATTAGGTGTAAATCCTAAGCAGATTGTTTTAGATAAAATGGAAAAGACTGCAAAAAAATATCCTATAGAAAAAGCAAAAGGTAAAAGCACGAAATATAATAAATTATAATGAAAATGCGATTTGGAATTTTTGTTTTATTTGCTTAATAATATACAAAGGTATTTAATAAATGATTTAAAATTAATGTAAGAATGAATCATATATTAAATGTTGATATTGAGGAGTTGAGATAAATATGTTAGTATATGAAGGAATAAAGTCAGGATTTATTAATGATGTAGATTTAGGAATAATCGCTGATAAAATAAGAAATAAATATATTGAAAAAATTAAAAGAAGACCAAGTACACCAGAATTTAATTCTTGGAAGAATTCTATGCAATATATGAGGGGCGTATTAAGTGATAATGAAATACCTGATAATACGGGTATAGCTATTGAATATAATATTCCTCCAACTGGTTGTAGAATCGATTTTATGATGTCAGGCTTTAATAAAGATAGATCTAATGTTGTTATTATTGAATTGAAACAATGGGATAGAGCCACTGAAGTGGATAAGTTAGATGGTATATATAAAGTTAACACTTACACTGGCGGAGGATTAAGGGATGTTAATCATCCATCATATCAAGCAATGACTTATGCGAATCTTATTAAAGATTATAATGAATATGTTCAGTTAAAAGATATTAATATCATTCCATGTGCTTACTTACATAATTATTATTTTGAAGATGATGATACTTTGTTATCTAATAATTATAAAGAATATACTAGTAAAGCACCATTGTTTGGACATAATGATGTTATTAAACTTAGAAATTTTATAAAAAGGTATATTGAAAATGGAGACAATGGGAATATTCTTTATGAGATCGATCATGGAAAAATCAGACCATCTAAAATGCTTCAAGATTCTTTATCACAAATGTTACAAGGTAATAAGGAATTCTATATGATTGATGAACAAAAGATTATATATGAATATGCTTTAAGTAATGCTATTGATACAGTATCTAATAATAAAAAGAATGTAATGATAGTAAGAGGTGGACCAGGTACTGGTAAATCTGTACTAGCTATTAACCTATTAGTAGAATTTAATAATAGAAATATGACATGTTTCTATGTAACTAAGAATGCAGCACCTAGAAGTGTGTTCTCTGCAAAACTAAGAGGTAATTTTACTCAAACATATATTAATCACTTATTCCAAGGATCTGGAAACTTTGTTGATGAAGAAAGTAATAAACTAGATGTATTAGTAGTAGATGAAGCCCATAGATTAAATGCTAAATCAGGTATGTTTCAAAATAAGGGTGTAAACCAAATTAAAGAAATTATTAATGCTTCTAAATTTTCAATATTCTTTATAGATGAAAATCAAAAAGTAACTCTTAAAGATATTGGTAGTGAAGATATGATTAAAATGTATGCTAATAAATTAGGAGCAGGAATATATACATATGAACTAGATAGTCAATTTAGATGTAATGGATCTGATGGATATATAGCATGGTTAAATAATTTATTAGAAATAAAAGAAACAGCTAACTTTGATATAGATGGATTTGATTATGACTTTAAAGTATTTGATGATCCAAATGAAATGAGAAAAGCTATTGAAGAAAAAAATAAGATAAATAATAAATCAAGAATTGTAGCTGGATATTGTTGGGGCTGGATAAGTGAAGGAAAAAATAAAACTGATGTATATGATATAACAATTCCAGATTATAACTTTGAAATAAGTTGGAATTTAGGTAATTCTCAAACATGGGCTATTGATCCAGAATCTGTAAATGAAGCTGGTTGTATTCATACATGTCAAGGATTAGAGTTTGATTATGTAGGAGTAATAATAGGTGATGATATGAGATATGAAAATGATCATATAGTAACTGATTATTCAAAGAGAGCGAAAACTGATCAATCTTTAAAGGGTATAAATAAAATAGCTAAAGAGCAAGGACAAGATGAAGCTAATAAAATAGCTGATTCTATTATTAAAAATACATATAGAACATTAATGACTAGAGGAATGAAAGGTTGTTATGTTTACTGTACTGATAAGAAACTTAGTGAATATTTTAAATCACAAAGGTAACTAGTTAAGTATGCACCTTTTTATATAGTTGCATACTTTTTTATGATTATAGGAGGATGAATATGACGTATAATTTTTATTTTGATGAATCTTTTCATTCTAGAAGGATTTCTTCAAGTTCTTTAAATGATAATGATTATTTCAATTCCTATATAAGTATTGGGATAGGCTTTAAAGAATATATGCATGATAAGATTCGTAAAAAATATATGAATTTTGAAAAAAAACAAAAAGACGTTTTTGGATTTTACTGTGAAACCGATGAATTAAAGAGTAAAATTGTTTCGAAAAAACACTATAAATATGGTTTGGCTTCTTTTAATGTAAAAGAAGTAAATTTATATCAAGATTATTTTGAATTTTTATTAAATAATAATATTTTATATTATTTTTCTTCTTGTGATAAATTAGAATATTTATTATTACAGTGTAATTATAATTCCAGCGAAATGTTTAATATATACGCATGTATTTATAGTATTGTAAAAATGATAAATGTTTATAGACCTAAAAATGTTATTATGGACATATTGAATAATAGTACAAACTTAATTAGTGATTTAAAACAATTTTGTAAAAATCAAATAAAAGCTAATGGTAGTCTTAAATTGAAAGAATTAGAAAATGAAGCATTTTCAAATATAGTATTATTTTTAGAAGAGATGGATTCATCAAATATTAATTATGATTTTAATTATGATTTCACATATAGAGGATTTTCTTTGTTTTTAAATGAGGTGGGTATTAAAAATACTAATGTTTTTATAGATCAAGAGGGTACTAATAAGATTGTGGAAAGTGCAAAGAAATTTGATTTTAAAAATGTTATACCAAATGATTCAAAAGATTCCTTTGGTATAAGAGTATCAGATATGATTTGCGGATTTATATCTAAAATGATGCGTGCCTTATATGATGATACTAAAAACGATCCAAGCATTCCATATACAACTCAGCATTTACTGAATAGCGAATGGTTTCGTATTAATGATTTGCAATTTAAATTATATAAGACTATAGCAAAGTATATAAAAAAATATAATAATGTTTATTATGGATCATATATTAGTTTATACTGTGATTTATTTTCTGAACTGATGGGTTTGATATATTTTTTTGATGGTTTTAGTTCTTATGATGAATATATAAAAAAAGATTATAAAGAACGTGCTAAGGAAGGAAATAATATAATTTTACAACGTGTTTTGAGTGATATTAAAAGAGTTGAAAGAATTTGCTAATATATATAGTTGTTTTTCATAATTTGTGGTATAATGAGTTCAAGCAACAAGGCTTATCGTATTGTTCACCGCAAGGTGCTATTATATAGCCTTTAAGGCTGTCCTTTATTGGGGAGCATCCAGTAAAATAGTTATACCTATATTTTTCTTATGATATATATGTATGAAATAGGATGTCATCTCTAATATTAGTATGTGTATCTATATAATACTATATAGGTATAGCTGGATGGCCTGTTCCATTTAATAATCATTTTATATGGATAAGAGCCTCCAGTAATATTGATAGAAGGAGGACTAAGAATATGAAGCTGAAAGTTAATGCAAGTGCTAAAATAGAACTTGAAATTAAAAGCCGAAAGAATTCAAGGACTAAAAATAAAAAAGATTCTTGGATTAAAAAAGCTCCATTGTTTATTCTACAGATCGTTGTAGGATGGATAATTGAGCAAATTCTTAACAGACTTGTTGCTTTGATTATTAAAATCATAACGAACGGGTCATTCTATTTTAATAATAGAATGTTTTATTTTGGAGAAAATTATGGATAGAGTAAAAAATCAATTAAAAAAATGTAGATTGTATAATTTTAATAGTAGGAAGGGAATTATCCATCTTTTAAACATTCCTACGAATCTAAATTTAGATGATATTAGAGAAAATATGTCTGAATTCTATAGTTTTTTCTATTTAAAAAAACCTACTAAAAGTAAGAAAAAGCTTTCTAAAGAAGAAATAAAAAATAATATGGCTAATGAAAATGATACATTTAATAAAATAATAAGTACTTGGGAAGAAGGAGAAAATCCTCTTCAAGATTCATTTATAATTGAAGTAAAAGATATTAAAGATATTAACGAAACAGCAACAACTATTAAAAATATGGAAAAAGTATCTTTAGTTAAATATGGCGAAACAACTGTTAATGATTTAATTAAAGTATTTAGTGCTGTTAAAAAAATAACCATTGGATTAGTAGTTGGACTAATTTTAGTAACTGCTTTCTTAATTAATAATACAATTAAAATAACCATCTTCTCTCGAAAAAGAGAAATAGACATCATGAGATTAGTAGGAACAAGTAATATAGTTATTAAATTACCATTCTTTATTGAAGGATTCTTTATTGGATTTATAGGTAGTTTAGTACCAGTATTAATTACAATATTTGGTTATTCATATGCTTATAATGCCTTAAATACTGTTAACCTATCCAATATAATGAACATATTAACATTAGTAAGTCCCGGTGAAGTTATTTATAAAGTATCATTATTATTAATACTAATTGGTACAGTCATAGGAGCGTTCTCATCAGTTAAGGCTGTTAGAAAGTATTTAACAATATGAGAAAGATAATTATTATATTTATTTCATTAATATTATTTATCCCAAATGTATTTGCTACTAATGCAAGAACTTTAGGAGAGTTAAAAAAAGAACTTGCTTCTTTAAAGTCTAAGAAAGCTAATCAAGAATATGAAAAGAAAAGAACTAATAATGAAATAGAAAGTGCTCGTACTAATATATATAATTCTCAAAAGGAAATAACTCAAAATAGAGAAAAGATTGAAAACGCTAGAAAGGAAATTGAAGAATTAAATAAAGATATTGCTAGTACTAAGGAAAGTATTAAAAAATTAATAAATTCTTATGAATTATTACAAGGCGATAATATATATTTAGAATATATTTTTGAAGCTCAAACATATGCTGATTTAGTATATCGCTTTGAAGTTGTAAATCAAATATTAGGATACAATAATAGTCAAATAGAATCTTGGAACGAAAAAGTAACATACAATGAACAGTTACAAGTTGATTTAGCTAAACAAGAGGAAGAACTTAATAACAAAATATCTTCCTTAGAAAAAGAAATTGATTCGCTTGGTACTGATTTAG
>OGRO01003272.1_pt1 | contig 11751 bp, 8 predicted proteins | sample 1553451 | NCBI WGS metagenome assembly OGRO01 (sample SAMEA2580021, study PRJEB22360) | human gut metagenome
GCGTCATTGCTTGTCTGCGCGCCGCTCGGCATATCAAGCAGCGCATATGTAAATCCCGTAAAATCTATTTTGCAAGCCTTGTTCATCTGCATCATGCAAATCCAGAACTGAAGGGTTTTGCTGCCCGTTATGCTCTTTGCGGGGATATAATACTCAACCTTGTGCCACTCATCGTCCGGTTTGAAGGTCACGCAGCCGTCCGAGCCGCTCGCCTTGCCGCAGGTCAAGTCGTACATTGCGTAGTTTTTGTTGTTGCAGCGAAGATACGGCATTGTTTCCTCGCCGCTTAGCGTTACCGCCGCATCGTTCGGGTCGGCAAACTCGGAGTGTGAGCGGTACCAAAACGAAAGGTACACCGCATCCTCCGCCGACATTTCGGAAAATACGGGAAAGTGCGCCTGCAGCGAGTTCCACGAGTATTCATAACTCATGCTGCCGCTGCCGCGGCAGATGTATTCCCAACCGTCTGTGAACAGTCCCTCGCCGTAGTTCGTTTTTGCGTCTGTTCTGTTATAGCCGTAGTAGAAAACCGCACCGCCGTTTACCGTTCTAAGACTGTTATTAACATTATGATAAAGCGCAGTCGGCTCTGTCGCGCTTCCGAAAATCAGCTTTGCGCCGCTTTTCGCGCCCGCCGCAAAAGATGACAAATGCAGCTGCACCAAAATAGTCGCAACTGCTGTCAGTACGGCAAGAATTTTATGTTTTTTCCTCATAATGACTTCCTCTCTGATTCTGTAAAATTTAAAAATTCAACCGTCATTTTATTTTTTAAACGCATGAGAGCCGAAAGCAATATTCGGCTCCTGTGCGCCTTTGGGGCGGCGTTCGCCGCCCCGCGTGACGTTTTGTTGTTTGATTATCTGATAATAACCGGAATACCTACCGCATTAGCATTGATTTCCGCTGCCTGCGTAATCGGCATAAGACCTTCCCATACGAACGCTTTAAACTTCAGCGTTCCGTCATTTTTAAGACCCTCAATCGTTGCCGTCGCAGCATTTTTGCGGAATCCTACCGCGGGACTTGTCGCAACAAGCGAGCCGCCCTCGGTATATGCCGCAAGCATCAGCTTGTAAACCGAAAGGAAGTAGTTTCCGCTTACGGTCAGCGAGTAAGCGCTGCCGTCCGGCTCGGATGCGTAGTTACCCGCGCTTACCGCCGCTTTGTCCTTTGTAAAGGTTACGCTTACATTCTCGTCAAGCTCTGTGATAAGTGTAAGGGGTGAGCCTGTCATAGCGGAGTTTTTAATAGTCTTTGTGTTATTATTATAGTTACTTCCGCCCATTGTAACAACACTTGTTAAACCCTTTTCATAATCATAGTCTATAAACGCACTGTCGGGAGTTCCGTCATATACATACTTATTTCTTCTTACACCCTGTTTAAATCCTTTTGTACTGTCAACCTTGTTATATCCTATTGCAACCGGAGTAATCTCATATTCACCGTTGCCCTTATTCGTAATGGTAAACGGAATATCACCATTCTTTGAAACAGGAGTAATTTTGTTTATGTTTGCCTCTCTGCCCTTTACTGTTACCGAGGTCTGACCCGAAGGAACTTCAACAGTGTTTTCGTAAACGGTTACCGCCGATATATCCGCTGTCTTTGCAAGATATTCACCCGCTATACGGCGTCTTGCATCATTTGTTCTGAACTCTGCCTCGGGATATTTAACCTCAGCTCTTTTTATAACCGTACACTTCGGCTCGGCAATATAAATCTTGTTATCCTGTGAGCCGTCAGCCGCAATACTTATTCTGAGCCACTGTGTTGTCGGAATACTTCCGTTCTTTTCGTTTATGTTAGAAAGATAAACGGCTCTTACCCACTTTCCGTCATTCGACAGCGAATCCATGTTTTCATTCTCAATCGCGTATGAGTTTGACGGACTGGTCCACCTGTCACTTGCTGCGTTTTCGTTACCGGTTATTACAAGTCTTTTGGCAGGATTTGTGCCGCTTTCCGACTCATTCTTAATGTAGAAACTGAACGCCATGATGTCGCCCTTTTTGCCGTAATCACCTACATTATATTCAAACTGGAAGAAGTTGTCGTCTGTGCCCGTTGTAAGCGGGCTTCCGGTATATTCGCTGTTTTTGATAAGCTCCATAACGTATGCCTGCGTAAAGGTATCGTCCGTTATATCCTGCTTTTCCACCGTATCGCCCGTGAATTTAACTATCGCGTTTTTCGCCTCTTTTTTGCCAACGCTGTGTGCTGCCTTATCCGGGTCAAATACCCTGTAATCGGCGTCATAGTTAAATGTAAAGGTTTCGCTGTACTCTGCGGGGTTAATCTCGTCGGCATATGTCGCATTTATATCGTCAACGCCAAGCGCGGGTTCGGTATAGTTAAGATTTCCTATTTTTACATATCTCACCGTTTCGCCGCCGTTTGCCTTGTTGTATGTCGGCGCGCACGCCTTAACAATATTATTTTCGTTCGCTTTTGTTATATCTGCCGAAAACGCCTTTTTAAGCGATCCGCCCTCGTCATTTGACATTTTTATCGTCGGATTGTCGCTCGATACGGTTACGGTGTACTCGGTTTTCTTTATTCCGGTATCGATACCTTCCTCAAACTCGTTTTCGGTCTTTATTATATATCCGTCCGTGCTTATCGTCTTTATATCCGGCTTTGTTACCTCAAGCGTACGGCAAAGATATTCTGCGCCGCGCGCCGCCGTTACATATGTATCCGCCGTTTCGTCTGTGTACTTTGAGGAATCAAAGTGCATAAGACCTACCGTAAAGTCATCAGCTATCATAATTCTGTAAGGAGCCTTTGCCTTGCTGAAAACAAACGATATGTTCAAACTGCCTGTCGTATTTATGTAACCGTTGTCGTCAGCGCTTACAAACGCCGCACATTCGCCCTTGTGCCACTGTCCGTCCGGCTTTACCGCCGCCTTTGCAAGTATTCTCTTTCTTCCCGGTTCGATATTTCTTATATTATACAGCGGCGTTCTTACATTTCCTATATTGCCGCTATTGCTTCCGTACTTATGGCGTCCGACATACATTTCCAAGTCCGGAGCCTTTGCGTCCGTATACGTTGTTCCGTTATACTCAAATTCGCTGTCCGCTTTGTAATAATAAGAAAAGTAAATAACATCGCCCTTCTTTATTTTATAATCCGAGCCGAATATTGCGGATGTATTCAAATAATACTCTCTTGAAACCTTAAAATATCCGTCAACATCGTCAGATGTGGCACTCGGAACAGCCACACGCGTATATCCCGAGGCAAAAGGCTCGTTTGTCCACGTTTCCGCAGAAATTTTCAGGTCCCTGTCTCCCGCAAACGTCCATGTAGCGTTTGGATCCGCCTTCACCTCGCCGAACAGAAATTCGGGGTTACCCATTTCGTCATCTGCGGCAAAAACTCCCGCCGTAGTGAATATGCTGACCGCCATTGCAAAAACCGTCAGCAATGCCAAAACTCGTCTGAATTTTTTCATCTTCCATCTCTCCTATCTTTTTTGTTTAACCTGCACAAACTCTGTGCTTTTCTTATCTCATATATATTATAAATGCACCACGCGCCTAAAACAAGTTGAAATTTTTTCAAATAACGTCCGCAAATCGGCATAAAACCGTTTTTTGTGCCGAAAACCGTATTTTTGGTACTTGTTTTTATGTTGACAAGCGAATATGTTTTTACTATAATGATACTGTGATAATTTTGGCGGTTTCATGCCGCAATATATAAGGAGGATTTTGGGTATGTTTCTTGCTATAGCTTTTCTTGTCCTTCTTATTGCTCTGGAGCTTGTCTTAAACTTTCGCAAGCACCTGACCTATGCGTTCAGTCTGTATTTTGCCGGGATTGCGTTTATGCTTTTCGGCTCGATACTTTACATAATCAAAATTTCGACCTTTTCCGCTACGACCGACCTTGATTTGCAGCTTTACCGCATTATCAACCGTATGTCGTTTTCGCTCGGTACGGTATCGCGGATTATGAACATAGGCGCGGCGTTCGTTATGCTCGGCTCGGTCTATACCTTCAACATTATCGGCAGAAAGAAAAGCATTTTTAAGCTGACTTTGCTTATAGCGCCTGTCTTTTTGTTCATTATCATATATGACCACACCGTGACCTACCGCATATTTCTGCTTGTCAACCGCGAACCGCAGTCCGTGCTGCGCCTTCGCGATGCGCACGTTCTCGGCTTTAACCGCGCCGTGCGGCTTGTGTTTATGCTGTATCTGTTTGCGCCGCTGTTCTTTGTTTACAAGACCTACCGCCGCACGCGGATTCACGCGCTGTTTGTCAATGCGGTCTTTCTTGGGATTTGCCTTGCGTTTATCGGAATATACGTCACATGGTGCTTTGTCGGCGGGTTTCTCTCTGCGTTTATGCCGTGGAACGTTGACCTTAACAAGTTTCCGACCGTGTTTTTTGCCGGCGGCTATCGCCGCGTTTTTTTGCCGCTTACTCTGTTTATAACCATGGCGGTTTTGTACATTACAATCTGGTACAAGCCGCTCGGCTCGGTCAAGTTTATAAACGGCATAGCGCGGTCGCGCACCTTCCGCGAGATTGGTCAGAACCTTCGCATGGTGTTCCACGCGACAAAAAATACCTATCTTGCGGTGCAGCGGCTCACCCGGCAGGCGGCGGAATACATACGCACCGACCCCGACACTGCGGAGTCGATTCTTTCCGACATTGAGGACATAAGCGCCAAGGGACTTTCGACCCTTACGCACTCCATGAATATGCTTGACGAGGTAAGCGGCGCCGACGCGTCCGTTGACCTTTCGGAGTGCGTGCGCGACGCGCTGGGACGGCTCTCTATGCCGCAGTCAATCCGGGTTTCGCTGCATCTACCGGAGGAGCCTGTGATTATCTCTGCGGCGTTTTTCCATATTTCGGAAAGTATTTTAAATATTCTTTCCAACTCGGTGGACGCGATAGCTCAGGCGCGGCGCACGCACGGCGAGATTACGGTTGAGCTTTGCTGCGACAACGGCTATGCCTGTCTTGAAATCTCGGACAACGGCTGCGGTATACCAAAAAAGGATATAAAGAAGATATTTTCGATACTGTACTCGACCAAAAAGACCTCCGACAAATGGGGGATAGGTCTTTCGTACGTTCAAAAGGTTGCCGACGCGTACGGCGGCTTTACATACGTAAAAAGCGAGGAGGGAAAGTACACCGTGTTTCAGCTTGCACTGCCGCTTTCCGCTCCGCCGCCGCGAAAAAAGCGGCGCGTTTTGCCGCTGCCGGGTAATCTGTTTCGGAATTTCCGTTAGACCCCATGCGGTTTAAAACAGCAAATTTTCCGCAATAATGTGTTAAAATGCCCGCCAAGATTGGGCGCGCGGGCGGCAAGCCGATTTGGCTGTCCGAATCCAATTTTAAAAGGCGGATTTCCGCCCATGCGGAGTTAAAATACCCGGTAATCTTAAATTTCTGCTGAAAGGAAGTAAAATTTAATGGCACAGAAAAAAATCAGGCTTGCACTTTGTGACGATATGGAGGCATTTTGCCGCTGCCTTAAACGCAGCTTTGAAAAGGAGCCGGACATCGAGGTTGTCGGGATTGCGGGCAGTGCGGCGAAATGCTTAGAGCTTGTCCGCGCCGAGAAGCCGGACGTTCTGCTTCTTGATATGCAGATGGAAATGTACGACTCCGGCGCAGAGATAATTCCCTCGCTGAAGGAGGTCAGTCCCGACACAAAAATCATCATGCTGACGATACACCACGAGGACGATTTGATTTTCCGCGCGTTCACCTACGGCGCGATTGACTACCTTACAAAGTCCGCTACCGATGCGGAGATTCTTGCGCTTGTGCGCAAGGTCTATCACAACACCGCCGCGTCCTCGCTCAGTCCGGACATCACTCAGGCAATAATAAACGAGGGGCAAAAGCTCAAACAGCAGAACGCGTCGCTGCTCTATATTCTGAATATAGTAACAAAGCTGACAACAAGCGAATATAAAATTTTAAAGGACCTTTGTATGGGACTTTCCTACCGCGATATTGCAAGCAAGCGTTTTGTGGAGGAAATCACGATTCGCTCTCAAATCTCGCGGATAACAAAGAAGTTTGACGTACAGAATATAAAGGATATAATTAAAATCATGAATGAACTGAAATTCTTTGATTTGATAGATATGTAATAGAATATAGGAAAAACTTTGTAATCTAAAAAACACAAGTGCGGGCGCGTAAATTTATACTATCCCTTAAAAAAACACAACAGCGGCGGAAAATGGCTTGACCTTTTCCGCCGCTGTTTTATATGTGTTCCAAATCTTTTTAGTTTTCCTTACCTATAAAGAAGTCGGGACAATCCTTACCGTGTACGCGGCGCATAAGCGCCTCAACAAAGAAGTAGTCGCCCCATACGGAGCCGAGCTGATCCTTGCCCGCCTGTCCCTTGTCAAGACACGCGTCACAGTCGTCGCCGAGCATATATTTATCGATAAGCTCGTCAAGCACTTCCTCGCCTATGTGCATATAATCCTTTGCCCTGCCCGCAAACGGGATTTTGTCGGCATCGTTTATCAGATTTATTTTCAGCAGTGCCGCCGCAAACACCGCCGCCGCAGAGCTGTCGCGGTTCTTGGTTTCCTCCGTCAGGCATCTGAAATCCCAAAGCGGTACCTTGTCATCGCCCATCATATCAAGAAGCGCAAGCAGCTGACCGCCCAAAAGACCCGCGTATTTTTTCTTTTCATCCGTAGCCTTCAGGACGCTGACTACCGAATAAAGCGCCCACATCTGACCGCGCGACCACACCGAACCGGGCGCATTGCCGCAGTAGTTGCATTCGCCGACAGGTCTTCCCGACACGCTGTCAAACAGATACGAATGTCTGTAAGTAAAATCCTCGCGCATCATGTACTGCCTTACCACTCTTATATGGCTGTCAAACAGGCTGTAGAATGTGGGGTGTTTGGTTTTTCTCCACGCCCACATCATAAGAGTAATATTCATCATGTCATCGATAATCGGATTGACAAACTCGTCGCCGATGTCGCCAAAGCCGTTGAACATTCCGACTGTCGGAACAAAGCCTTTGACAAACTCGTTCGCCGCCTCCATGTTCAGCTCGTATGCCTCCTCATCGCCCGTCAACTCATAGAGTGCGCCGGGACACAGCGCAAACAAAAAGCCTATATCATGGAAAAAGTGATGCCTGTTTTCGCGCAGATACCTGCGGTATGCGGAAAGCTCCTTTTTCAGATAATCAAGGTATTTTTCCTCTTTATAGTGATAGTACATATACGCAACCGCGCCCGTCAGGAACGAGCGCGTCCAGCCTGTCCACTCGTCAAAGCTGCACGCGTCCTTTGCGTAGTTTCCGTCCTTGTCCGCAATCCCCATTTCGTAGTTATATGACGCAGGGTCGTTTTTTTCCATTCTCCTGTCGATTTTCGCCTTAACTCTTTTCAGTACGGCTTCATAATCTCTCATAGCTATACCCTTCCCGCGCGGAAAAGCCGCCGCGCATTTTAAAATTTATCAGGTTTATTTCGGCTGCTTGCCTATGTAGGCAAGGATACCGCCGTCAACATACAGAACGTGACCGTTCACAAAATCCGACGCGTCCGAGGCAAGGAATACCGCGGGACCCGCCAAATCCTCCGGCGTTCCCCAGCGTGCCGCCGGAGTTTTTGCTATAATAAAGCTGTCGAACGGATGGCGCGAGCCGTCAGGCTGTTTCTCCCTAAGCGGCGCGGTCTGCGGCGTTGCGATATAGCCGGGACCTATGCCGTTGCACTGGATATTGTACTCGCCGTATTCTGACGCGATGTTTCTTGTGAGCATTTTAAGTCCGCCCTTTGCGGCAGCGTATGCGGAAACCGTTTCGCGGCCAAGCTCGCTCATCATTGAACAAATGTTTATAATTTTGCCGTGACCCTTCTTTATCATCGACGGAATAACCGCCTTTGAAACTATGAACGGCGCGTTAAGGTCAACGTCGATAACCTGTCTGAACTCCGCCGCAGACATCTCGGTCATGGGTATTCTCTTAATAATTCCCGCATTGTTTACAAGAATATCGATTATGCCGACCTCAGCTTCAACCTTTTTGACAAATGCGCCGACCGCGTCCTCGTCGGTAACGTCGCATACATAGCCGTGAGCGTCTATTCCAAGCTCGCGGTATGCCGCAAGACCCTTATCGACAAGCTCCTGCTTAATATCGTTGAAAACTATCGTTGCCCCCGCCTCGGCAAAGCCTTTTGCGATTGCAAAGCCTATTCCGTAGGACGCGCCCGTAACAAGCGCAACCTTTCCGTCAAGTCTGAAATTCATAATTATTTCCTCCCTTTATCTCAAATCCTTTGTTTCTACCGCGTCCATGTCGGTAAACTCCTGATTTTCGCCGCACATCGCCCATATAAACGAATATGCCTTTGTTCCGACGCCGCTATGGATTGACCAGCTCGGACTGATAACCGCTTCTTCGTTGTGCATGATTATGTGTCTTGTTTCGGTCGGCTCGCCCATCATATGGAACACTATGTCATCGGGGCCCATATCAAGATAGAGGTAAACCTCCATTCTTCTGTCATGCGTATGGCACGGCATTGTGTTCCAGACAGAGCCTTCCTCCAGCTGTGTAAGACCCATTGCAAGCTGACAGCTCTGCATTACCTCGGGGTGGATATACTGGTTGATAACGCGCTTGTTTGCGTCCGCAGCCGAGCCGCACGGAACCTTTTTAGCCTTTGAAATATCGATTTTGACAATCGGGTACGACTTGTGCGCCGGGCATGAACTTACATAGAACTTTGCCGGATTCTCCGGGTCAACGCTCTTAAACGTAATCTCCTTATTGCCCATACCAATATAGATACCGTCCCTCGGCTCCATGGCGTACTCCGTTCCGTCAACTGTGATAACGCCCTTGCCGCCGATGTTTATACATCCCATTTCGCGTCTTTCAAGGAAGTATTCCGCCGCAAGCTCCTTGCCCGCTTCCAGCTTCAGCTCCTGCATAACAGGCATAAATCCCGCCGTTATGATTCGGTCGATATGGCTGTAGACCATGCGCACGTTGTCCTTTGTGAAAAGGTTTGCGATGTGGAATTCCTCTCTCAGTCTTTCTGTTGTGTAATGCTTAACGTCCTTTGAATTTGATGCTTCTCTTACTTCCATTGCCTTTGTCTCCTTTTTTATATATTTGCCGATAACCTCTACCTGTGTGAGCGCCGCCCACGAAAGCGGCTCCGCCGCCTGTTTAAAGTCCTTAAGGGTTACCGTTTTTGTTACCTTCGGCTTGTCAAGCACAAGCGCCTGTCTGTCCGCCGTCATCTCAAAGTGCGCCGCCGCCTTTGTGCCGTCCGAGAAAACTACGTTTACCGACTTCCAGTATGTATCGTGCGGGAAGTCCGCTCTGAGGTAAAAGCCAAGCTCCTCAACCTCGACCTCGCGTCCGAAATCAAGGGTGTAGACCAAATCCTCCCGTGCGCCGCCTGCCCATGAATTGTACGGGTATCGGCCGTGACCGCGGTTTTCACAGTTACCGTCAATCGCGTTCCGCGGCTTGAATACTTCCTCGCCGCGGGTGACAAAATTTGCCTCCGCATGGGGGAACACGCCCGAGGCGCCTTCCATATCGATACTGTTCATAGCTATGTTTCTCTTTGTGCATACATCATCGCCGCATACCTCGCACACGGTTATGCGGTGACCGCTTTTCTCCCACGATTCGGCATCGTACGCGTCAAGCATAACGCCGTAGGGTACCGAATATTTAAGCTCCCTGTCCGGCACATAAACCGTTGACGCCGCCTGCGATTCGTCAAAGCTGACCTCAATGAACTCCGAATCCGACGTCACGCGGAACGTATCGCCCTGCCTGTACTCGCCGCCGTAAACCGAATCCACCTTCTTGCCGCCGAATTCTGCCTTTATATCTCCGTTTATATCAGTTAAAACACATTTTATCAAATGCAATCCACCTCCAAAACTTTATTCTCATTTTTATTATATCTGATAAGCATGGCAAAGTATTTGCATTTTATAAATAAAACCTTGCTTTTTTCACAAACAGGCTGTATAATAAATACAGAAGGGAGGCAAATGCCATGCAGGTTGTGTTTTCAAAGTGCAGTCAGGCTATAGAGCGGGCAAAGACCGACAAGTCCTACGGCTGTTTTTATTCGGAGAGCAGTGACGCGGATCAGAATATTCATCTTCACGAATGCTGTGAGGTTTTGTTTTGTCTGTCCGGCGGAAAGACATTTTTCATCGGCGAGCGGATATATGAGGTTGAGGACGGAGATATATTTGTGCTTAATCCGTTCGAGGCGCACAAAATCACCGCGGACGCGGAAAAGCCGTTTCGGCGGTGCGTTATGCAAATCAACCCGGAATTTTTATACACCGCGTCGGACGCAGCTACCAACCTTTGCGACTGCTTTAACATACGCGGCAGCGATATTTCGCACAAGCTGCCCACCACTCCTGCGGAGCGCGATAAGATGCTGCACATCTTCCGAAAGCTGATACCGGAATACAAATACGGCGACAGTCTTTTAAAGGACATTGCCGCCGTTGAGTTTATTATAAATGTGAATGAGATGTTTATGAGCAAGAATACAGGCTATACCTACCGCTCCGACTACAAAAACAAAACGATTGTGAACGCAATCCGATACATAAACGACAACTTCGGAGCCGAGCTGTCGCTTGACATTATTGCCAAAAGCTGCTTTGTATCTGTAAACGAGCTTTGCAAGCTGTTCAGGCAGCACATGGGAACAACCGTGACAAAATACGTCACCTCGCGGCGCATGACCGAGGCAAAAAAGCTCCTTAAAAACGGAGTCAGTGTTTCGGATGCCGCGGAAAAATGCGGATTTTTGGACTACACCAGCTTTATCCGCGCTTTTAAGAGGTCTGTCGGCGTGTCGCCCGGGCAATATAAGAAGGCGGCGGAACATTCCGACACGGCAAGGGGGTAGGCTTTAACCTTTTATTTTTAAGTAGTTTTAGGGATAGTAAAAAATGATTCAGAACGAACAAACTGAACCTCTCGGAGTACACTCGTACACCTGCGGGTTCAGTTTGTTTGTAGCAAAAATACATATCAAGAAAAATCGAATATAATGAGGTTTTTCTACATTTTAAAAGTCCTTTTGCGGTCCGGACTTTTTTACATTCCTTCCCTATTTCTGAATTTCTCTATTTCTTTAAAGCTCCTTTCAGCATACCTCTCTGCCTTTTCGCGCTTGTCCTTAATCCGCGCGCCAAGCTCCTCGAATATTCCGAAGTTTACGTTCATCGGCTGAAAATCCGTGATTCCCCTGTTTGAGATATACCCCGCAAGTGCGCCGAGCGCGGTTTTTCTGTCAAGCGGCTCACACTGCACGCCGCACAACTCCGCCGCGGCGTATATTCCCGCCATCATTCCCGACGCCGCCGATTCGATATACCCCTCTACGCCGGTTATCTGGCCCGCAAAGTAAAGCTTTGGACAGCTTATAAGATTATACCGCTCGGTCAAAAGCTCCGGCGAATTTATATATGTGTTTCTGTGCATTACGCCGTAGCGCACAAACTCGGCATTTTCCAGTCCCGGAATCATTCCGAATACCCTCTTTTGCTCGCCGAATTTAAGGTGCGTCTGAAAGCCTACTATATTATACATACTCGCCGCCGCATTGTCCTGGCGCAGCTGCACAACCGCGTACGGACGGCTGCCGTCATGCGGGTCGGTCAGACCTACCGGCTTCACCGGTCCCACACGCATAGTGGCTTACGGGTGAT
>OGRO01003275.1_pt1 | contig 11747 bp, 9 predicted proteins | sample 1553451 | NCBI WGS metagenome assembly OGRO01 (sample SAMEA2580021, study PRJEB22360) | human gut metagenome
GGCCTGACATCTGCCTGACAATATAGGAATCCCGTATTAAGTCATGTAGGTTCAAATAAAAGCAAGACTTCGTACACCCCAGGATCTATTGTTAGTATAACATATTTTACAGAAAAATCAAGTAATCATTACATTTTTTTCTGTTCTTATTCTTCATCCCAGTCATCTTCTAGGATTTCATCGCCCCAGTCATCCTCGTCGGAATATTCTTCGTACTCGTCGTAGTCATCATATGCTTCTTCCTGATGCTCGTCTTCGTACTCTTGCAAAGTTTCTTCACCGCTTTCATCAACAATGCCTTCGTCTTCTGCATTTTCCTGCTCTAGATCATTGTCCCATTCGGCTTCCTCAATTTCCTGTGGCTCCCATACAGTGTGTGTATCCTGTACTGGCACTGCTTCTTCTTTTGACTCTTCTTTTGCTTCCTCTATCGGACGTTTATTCTTAGCTGCCTTCTTTCGTGCTTCCTGCTCTTTTGCACTCTGCTTTACGTGTGCCTTCGCTGTCTTTTGTGCACGCTGCACTTTTTCCTGTGCAGATATAGGCGTTGGAACAATTTCTTTTTCTTCGTCGTTTCCTGCTTCCTGCTCATACACATCATCATCGTCTTTGTTTCGTCTTCTGATTAATGTAACTGCAAGAATTGCAACAACAATTGCAATCGCAAAGATAACACCAATGATGACCATTGTTAAATTGTTAATGGTAAGCTGATAGCGGTATGTCTGCTGCGGAATAGTAGGACCTGCTGCTGCAGTTGTTACCTGCTGATTCTGTGCGTTTGTCTCTGCTTCATTGCTTTCATTTTCCTGTGCCTGTGATTCAGGCTGCGTGGCTTCGACAGACTCCTCACTGCTTGTCACCTCTGCCTCATCTGACTCCTGTGAAGCCAGAACAGGTGCTGCAGACTTCTGATCATCTGTCAGTGTATTTACAACTTCATATGTTCCGACAGGTGTACCATCCTGAAAAATAAGATACTGTGAAGAGACATAACCAACACCATTTGGTGTCTCAACCTGACTCCAGTTTCCAAATGTTCCAATGCGGTGAACTGCATTGCCTGGCATTAAAGAAGCAATTCTTGGTGCTGATGTGCTTGGATACTGACGCACATTCAATCCGGAAGCCAGATCATTTTGAGCCATTACAGAATCATCTGCCGCTGCATATACTTCCTGCTCGTTTCCCTGCACCTTTAAAAATGCATGGTCTAATAATGTCTCTGTATCACTGTAGAAATTATCATTATCTGATTTCATGATTACACAGATAAGATCCATGCCATCACGATATGCTGCTGTAACTAATGTACGTCCTGCTTTTGCAGTATGTCCTGTTTTTCCTGCATACACACCTTCATATGGACGTGCACCATTAATCAGCTGATTTGTGCTGGTACAATTTCTCTCACCATACTTGTTTGTTGCCGGAATCGTGTAGGTTGCTGTTGAATCAACATAACGAAAAACATCATTTTTCAGTGCTGCATCAAAAATAATCGCCATATCGTGAGCTGTTGTGTAATGATCATCATCATCTAGTCCATGCGCATTCATGTAATGTGTATTGACTGCACCAAGCTCTTGTGCCTTCTCATTCATCATCTCAACAAATGCGTCAATGGAGCCTGCCGTATAAACTGCCAGCGCGCTCGCACACTCATTTGCGGAATTAAGCATAAGGCCAAACAGCGCATCACGCACTGTCATCTCCTCGTCCAATATTGCCACTGGATTTAATGTAGAGCTGTTGCTGCTGATAGAATCCATAACCTCACTGTTAAATACAACAGTATCGTCAAGATCAGTACAATGCTCAAGTGTGACAAGTGCCGTCATAATTTTCGTGATACTTGCCGGGTAGTAACGGTCATCCATATTTTTTGAATATACAATGGAGCCGTCCTTTCTGTTAATTACACAGTATGCCTCCGCCTTGACATCAGGACCATCCTGCTGTGCAAATACGGATACGACAGACAGCATGCAAAGACATACTGCTACTAGTACTGCCGTTATTCTTTTCATTGTTTGCTTCATAATACGTAACCTTTCTTACGCCTTCCATTTTTCATTTTCTGTTGGTCATTATACATTATTTGTTTGTATTATGCAAGCACTATTCAAGTAAATGACTTATATCAAGCTGTCCCCACCCCTGATGACTGCGCGGCAAACCTAGATTTTTCGCACTTTTCCAAAGCTTTAGCTTCACATTTGTATTTGTCATTTTGGGATAACGTTCCAATAAAAGAGCTGCTGCACCAGATACCATAGGCGTAGACATGCTTGTTCCGCTCTTTACTGTATAAGGGCGGTCATCTTCCCCCTTCATTGCATTTGTTGCCACAATATTTGTTCCAGGTGCTACGATCTCTGGCTTACAAATACAGGCAATTGTCGGTCCTCTTCCTGAATAATTATGGTAGAATCTTCCACCCTCATCAATCATTTCCTTATCATCGCAGGAACCAACAGTGATAATTTTTCTGCTTATTCCCGGCGATGTAATATTATGCTGCTGCATACCCTCGTTGCCTGCCGCTGAACAAATCACAAGACCACTATCCCAAAGCGATTCAACAGCCTTGACAAGCTGCGAATTTTCTTTTTGCTTTTTAACTGAACCTACTGAGATATTTACAATTTGTATACCAAGGCGTTTCCCATTTTCTTTAAGCCAGCGAATGCCTTCCAGCATAGCAGACAGCCTTCCTTTTCCGTGAGCATCAAGAACACGTACAGACACAATGAAAGCCTGCGGTGCAATTCCCTGAATATGACCTCCAGAAAGCGTGCCGTCACCTGCGATAATGCCTGCAACATGGGAAGGAGGAAATGGTGTGATCACAGTTATTTTCACGAAATGCCTACTCGGTGAAGCGCCTGTGTTTTTTCTCCTGTACAAAAAAGAACATTTCCTCTGATATAATCGGTTCATGGACATGTGCTATCCTAATCCACTCTTCTGGCGGAATCTGTATCCTCGCTTGATTTTTGTAGCTGACTGTCCTTGTCTTTCCCTGCACTATTTTCCCGGTGTAACACTCGTTTGCTAAAATCCGGTAAATGCTTCTGCTGCTCCAGCCTGCTTTAGCATCTGGAGATGGATATGCTTTTTGCTGACAGTGCTTCACAAGCTCTTTGACTGATGCGCCAGCCGCATACGCCTCGAATAGTTCTCTTACAATTGATGCCTCTGGTTCTTTTAATATCAGCTTATGTGGATTCTCTGGTGACTTTTGATAGCCAAATGGAGCGCTGCTTCCAATAAACTCACCGCTAAGCACCTTCTGATGCAAGATTTCTCGCACGTTTTCGGAAATTTCCTGGCAATACCACTCGTTTACGAGAGCATAGATCTGTCTCGTCTTTTTTCCACTTCGACGCACTGCAATATTATTAATTTTGCCAGTATCTACACCGTCCGTCACACCAATAAAACGAATATTAAGATGCGGCAGCTCCCGATGAAGGTACTGCTCAATATGTAAAAAATTCCGTGAAAAGCGTGACTGATTCTTTGCCAGAATCACATCAAAATGACCTTGTCTGGCATCCTCCATCATCTTAGCAAAACCAGGGCGCGTGTCTGTTAAACCAGATATTGCTTCATCTGTATATTCTTTTACAACCGAAAAACCATGATCGTTTGCATACTTCCTTAAAAGAGCCCTCTGATTCTCAATGCTCTCCTGTTTATCTTCTTTGCTCAGTCTAAGATATATTGCTGCTCGCATGCACTCCCCCACCTTAAATCTTGCAGGTTATACCCTTTATTCATTCTATGGCAGACACTCCATACTAATTCTTGTACAATTACAATTCACAGATAAACCAATATTAATGGCATAGCCTCACCCGTAACTTGTAACCTTGCACATAAATAAAAAAGCACAGCAATCCGCAAATTGCTGCACTTTTTATTTATAATGTTTTTTTCTTATACACCTCTAAATCGTCTTGTCTTTACCTTTATCGGCTTTGGCGGCTTGACATCATGGCGATGATCGTACCAATAGAAAAACTTATCATAACCCTTTGTTGCAAGATCAATAATCATTGGTGCGAAGTTTACTGCTGCCAATGTGACTATAACGTATGTAAAGTTTAATCCAACTAGTTCCATAATACGCTGACCAATTACCATTGCTACAAGGTAAGCTGTCTGCATAAGGTAAATAACAAATTTGCGGTATCCTGTCATTGGCGAATATACCTGACGAAGTGTGATCAGATAAACCCATCCCGTTGCCAGTACACATACAGTTGAAAGCATCTCACGCGGTGTTCCAATTGAATGGCCAATATTGTTTATAATAGTAATCATTGCTGTAATAGTAATGGCCGCCGGCATTGACATTCGAAGCACCTCTCTGAAGAAATGCTTGTTGACCTTCTGGAAGCTTGGTTCTAGCTGCAAAAGCATCGTTGGAATTGCAACTGCACATCCGTTGATGACTGACAGCTGAATCGGCTGGAACGGATAATTCTGTCCAACAATGATTGTCAAAAGTGCTGTCAAAACAGAAAATCCTGTCTTAATTAAGAACATTGAAGCTGCTGCCTTGATATTGTTGATGACACGTCGTCCTTCATTTACAATATGTGGCAGTGATGCAAAGTCTGAATTTAACAATACCAGATTAGCTGTATTTTTTGCTGCCTCACTTCCTGATGCCATCGCAATACTAACATCAGCATCCTTGAGTGCAAGCACATCGTTTACACCATCACCAGTCATAGCTACTGTACGGCCATTTTGCTTTAGAAGCCTTACCATCTGCTGCTTTTGCTTTGGAGTAACACGTCCAAAAACTGAATATTTTAAGATGGCATCCTCCATTTCCTCATCAGTATGGATCGTTGTCGCATCTATATATTTGTCGGCATCCTTTAATCCGGCGCGTGCTGCAATTGCCGCTACCGTTACAGGATCATCACCTGAGATTACCTTTAAGTCAACACCCTGCTCCTCAAAATAACCCAAAATGTCAGGTGCATTCTTACGAACAACATCTGTCATGAAGACGAAACCAACAATCTCAAAGTCCTCTGCTAACGTATAATCTGTCATCTCATTTGGACTGTGCGCAATTGTCAGCACACGAAGACCCTGACTTGCATATTCTGCAATCTTTTCAAGCACTGCCGGATCTGCCTGCGGGAAAATAAACTGGTATGCACCCATAAGGTACGTTCCTTCTCCCTCAAACACAACACCACTGAACTTGCGCTCTGACGAAAATGGAAGCACAAGCTTTGTGTTTGTTGACTGGTTTCTCTTGTAATGCTGACGAAGCGCCTGAAATGTCTCATTTTCATCTCCAAGTGCTGCAACCATTCTGCCCATCAGCTGCTCTAAATCAACGTCTTCCTTTACTGATTCCTCACCCTGTACGCAGAGATGACCTTCTGTGATTGTTCCTGTCTTATCAAGACAAAGCGTATCTACGCGCGCCAAAGTTTCGATACAAAACAGCTCACGAACAAGTGTGCTTCGTCTCGCCAAACGAACTGCACCAAGTGCCAGCGCCACACTAGTCAAAAGTACAAGACCTTCCGGGATCATACCAAGCACTGCAGCCACTGTATCAAGTGCTGCCTGCTCATAGGTACTGCCTGAGATCCAATACTGCTTTGCAAATAATATAATGCCAAGCGGTACAATAATGATACTGATAAACTTTAAGATCGTATCCAGATTTCTCTGCAGCTCTGTCTTATAGCGCTTAAACTGTTTTGCCTCTGACGAAAGCTTTTCCATATAACAATCATGTCCAACTTCTGTCAGAAGACACATTGCCTTTCCTGATGTTACAAAGCTTCCTGACAGCACTTTGCTGCCGCACGTCTTATGGATTGAGTCAGACTCTCCTGTTAAAAGAGATTCATTTACATCCACCTCTCCATCCAAAATCACACCGTCCGCTGGAATCTGTCCTCCGCTCTTTAGCAAAATAACATCATCCTTTACCAGTTCTGAAACTGTTACAGACTTTTTCACACCATCACGTATTACATCTACATGACTTACTGTCAGGATCTTCAATTTATCAAGCGTAATCTTTGCCTTGATTTCCTGAAAAATACCAATCAGCGTATTTGCGATGATGATAAAGATGAACAGCATGTTTTTGTAGGAGCGAACAGATAAAACTAGTGCCAGCAGCACGATATTGATAAAGTTGAAAAACGTCAATGTGTTTCCCATCACAATATCTTTAACACTGCGGTTGCTTGAATCCTGAATGGCATTTACCTGTCCGTCTGCAATACGCGCTTCTACCTCTGCCTGCGTCAATCCCTGAAAGCAAAGCTCTCCATTTGCTCCTGTCTGCACACGTGTGTGCTTTTTCGGGTCAAAGTCATCTGTGGAATTTTGCGGCTGCGGCTCATCACCAATCTCTGGCTGATCCACTTTCTGATCGACAGTCTCCTGATCAACAGATAATTCTTCGTTGTCGCCCATACTCTTTTTCTTTCATTCCTACTCTTTCTTCATTTTAATTTTAGAGCCAATGTCTGTAAATTCACAATTGTACAGACAGTTCTTATTTTATCATACCGATTTGTCAAATACAAGTTTTTCCTTTTTTTTTAAAGAACTTTTAATTTTCTCTTCCCATTTTGTTCTTTCTGGTATATAATACCCGTGAACCAAATGAGTCATACAATCGGAAAGGAGTTATTCTCTATGAGACACTTATTAAACCCATTGGATCTGTCCATGGATGAGCTGGATAATATTTTAAATCTGGCTAATGATATTAAAGAAAATCCAACCAAGTATGCACACAAATGTGACGGCAAACGTCTTGCTACACTTTTCTATGAGCCAAGCACACGAACCCGTTTAAGCTTTGAATCAGCAATGCTTAATCTCGGGGGTACTGTTATTGGCTTTTCTTCTGCCGAAAACAGTTCTGCTTCTAAGGGCGAGAGCGTTGCTGATACAATCCGTGTTGTATCATGCTATGCCGATATCTGTGCAATGCGCCATCCAAAGGAAGGTGCTCCAAAGGTTGCCTCCATGTTTTCTAGCATCCCAGTCATCAATGCTGGAGACGGCGGACACCAGCATCCAACTCAGACGCTGACTGATCTTTTCACAATCCGTACCTTAAAGGGACATACAGACAATATGACAATCGGTCTTTGCGGTGATTTAAAATTTGGCCGTACCGTTCATTCTCTGATTGAATCTCTGGTTCGCTATAAAAATGTAAAATTTGTTCTTATCTCCCCTCCGGAGCTTCGCGTTCCAAGCTACATCCGTGATGAAGTATTAAAGGGATTTGAATTTAAAGAAGTAACAAATCTGGATGATGTTCTTCCAGAGCTTGATATTCTTTATATGACACGTGTTCAGAAGGAGCGTTTCTTCAATGAGGAAGACTACATCCGCATGAAGGACTGCTATATCCTGACAAAAGAAAAGATGGATCTGGCAAAGGATGACATGCTCGTTCTTCATCCACTTCCACGTGTAAATGAAATTTCTGTAGAAGTAGATAACGATCCGCGTGCTGCATACTTTAAGCAGGTTCAGTTTGGCGTATATGTCCGCATGGCACTTATTCTGACACTGCTCGGACTTGCACCTGAAAAAATCTAAGAAATTTGAGGAGGAATATTATGCTGAACATCAGTGGTATTAATAACGGTGTCGTTCTCGACCATATCCAGGCAGGAAAATCAATGGATATCTACCATTATTTAAATCTTCAGGAACTGGACTGCCAGGTTGCTATCATCAAAAATGCAAAGAGCAACAAAATGGGCCGCAAGGATATCATCAAGATCGAGGGCAGCTTAGATCTGCTTGATCTTGACGCACTCGGCTACATTGATCACAAGATTACCGTTAACATCATCAAGGATGGCGTGATCTCTGAAAAGAAGATCCTTCGTCTTCCAAAGCGTATCACAAACGTAATTCACTGCAAGAATCCGCGTTGCATCACCTCCATTGAGCAGGAGCTGCCGCACGTATTTGATCTGACAGATGAAGAAAATAAAGTATATCGCTGTATCTACTGCGAGACAAAGCATCGCTAATTGTACTAGCTTGATCAGAAAAGCCAAAATAATAGAGCTACGTGCAAAAGTTATGTTGTTTTGAAAAACCCCATCGGCTTACCTAATAAGCTGATGGGGTTTTCATATTAACTTTAATTAACTCTAATTTTAATAATTCAACACTTTTTAGAAGTATACAAGATCTTCCTTCGGTGCACTTGTCTGAGCAACCTCAGTCGCACGAAGCACCGGTCCCTTCTCGCCATAAAGATCAGAATATTCCCACTCAAACGTTGCAGTGACCATTACCCACTGACGTCTCTTTAAGCTCGCTGTATCCTTATACTTGCAGACAAAGCCAAGGAAACGAATATCATCGGCACAGCATGTCATCGCATTTCTTCCTGGAACGAACACATCTGCCGGGAACTCCTTATTCTTCATAACCATTGCCTTGAACACAATGGTCTTTCCGACATACTCATCTGGATTATCCTGTGCATCAATATACCAAATACCGTAATCCTCATCCTCAAGATGAATCACATCCTGATCGCGGTCATAAGGAAGTACATCTTCTGGCTGCAAAGTCTCTCCATCCTTTGTCTCAAACATCACCTCTGCACGGCGGTTTACTGCCTTGATTGAACGATTGAATGTATCAATTGGCGTCTCCTGTGTACAGCGATTGAAAACAACCATATCAGTGTATGTTAAAAGTTCCATTGCAAGTGACTTGATATTATTTAAGTACAGCTGGAAGGTGCTTCCATCGAGAACAGTGATAGTCTGATACAGTTCCCATGAGTATGGAAATGGAAGCTGTGTAATATTCTTTGGAGACCACATACCATTATACTCGATAATAACACGATCTGGCTTGTGGCGCTTTCCTACCTCACGGAAGTACTCTCTGTTTAATTCACTCTCTTCCTCGATTGTCTCTGTCACAACATGATACTTGTCCATAAATTCCTGATCAAGCTCTGTCTCTCCTTCTTCGCAAAGGATTAAAAGTGTCTTAGATCCATCATTAAAATAATCCTGCTGCAGCGTAAATTTCAAAAATGATGTCTTTCCGCCTTCCAGAAATCCGGTGATCATATATACTGGTATCTCATTTGCCATGTTACTGTCTTCCCTTTCTAACGCTTTTATAACGAAGAGCTGCCTCACCTTATTACAGGATTGGCAACTCTATCGCCATGTTTCTCTACTTTTTTATCGCTTACAGCTTAAACAGCTTTTCTAACTTATCGGTATCCATCTTAGAACCAATTACACAAAGTCTTCCTGTGTAATCCGGTGCACCATTACGGATCTCATACTCACCCGGAACAAGGTCGAAATACAGCCATGTGCCATCTGCTGCTGGCAGCATTCCCTTTGCTCTTAAGATAATACCAAACTCGGTCTCCTCAGACAGCTTAACAAGAATTTCATCAAGCTCTTCCTTTGTATACTTTCTAGGAGTCTCCTTGCCCCAGCTGGTAAATACCTCATCTGCATGATGATGGTGATGATGATCATGATCGTGGCAGCCACAGGTGCACTCCTCGCCATGCTCGTCATGATCGTGGTGATGCTCGTGACAATCGCACTCGTCGTCATCATGATCGTGGTGATGATGCTCATGCTCCTCTTCTTCATGAAGCTTCATAGCCTCTTCCATCAGCTCCTCTGCCAGTGAATGACCCTGCTCCATAACAGCCAGAATCTGCTCACCTGTCAGCTCGTCCCACGGAGTAGTAATGATCTTTGCCTTTGCATTCTTCTCCTGAATCATGGAAACTGCCTGAGCCAGCTTTTCTTCCTTCATTCCCTGAGTTCTGCTTAAGATGATGGTGTTTGCACTCTCAACCTGATTATTATAGAATTCACCAAAGTTCTTCATATACATCTTGCACTTTGTCGCATCTGCAACTGTTACAAAGCTGTTTAAGTCAAGATCAATCTCACCTGCAACGTTCATGACAGCTGCGATAACATCAGACAGCTTGCCTACGCCTGATGGCTCAATAATAATGCGGTCTGGATGATACTGCTCAACTACTTTCTTTAAAGCAGCGCCAAAATCACCTACAAGTGAGCAGCAGATGCAGCCTGAGTTCATCTCAGTAATCTGGATTCCAGCGTCCTTTAAAAAGCCGCCGTCAATGCCGATCTCACCAAACTCATTCTCAATCAAAACGACCTTCTGGCCATTTAATGCTTCCTGTAAAAGTTTCTTTATTAAGGTTGTCTTTCCTGCTCCCAGGAAACCTGAAATAATATCAATTTTTGTCATTGTGTAACCATACCTTTCTGTACTCTCGTACAACAAAACAAACGTTGCCGCTTCCAACTTTGTATCTTAGCATGTTTGCTTATATTTTGCAAGCCTTCTTTTTCAAATAAAAACCGCCACAAATATTTTTGTAACCACAAGCGGCGCCAACAGCACCTCGCTTCCTATCCCTACAGCCCATATCAGCGCTATGCGAAATAAAATCCCGATTTGCTCTCCTAATCTAAATTCGCTGCGTTTATAGGCTAGCTCGTAAAGTGCCCAGTATCCAAAAATGTAAAAGATAAAGTGCGGCAGAAAAAGAGCCAGAGCCTGCAATATTCCTGTGATGCCAAAAAGCATCGTTGCTGATGTGATTATAACTGCTGCTGATACACCAGAAATAAAGGCAATTGCTGCAAAGGCAGCTGGTGCAGCATTTGTTAAAGCTGACACTGCTATCATCAAAAAAACGGGCAGGCGAAGGCGGCAAACATACTTCAAAAAGCCAGAAGGAAAACCTGCCTGTTTGATTTGAAGATGAACTGCCGGAAGATAGCAGATCGTTTGCTTATATAAATACGCTGAGCGCCAAATACTGACTGCTGTTCCAATAAAAATCCCTACTACAAACATTACAATCGGCAAGCTGTAAAGTAAAGAATTTCTCCTAAGATCCATCGCACACCTCCCCCTAAGCAAAGCTTATCACGCAACTATATTTTATGCTGTGTAAAAAGAGAATATGCGAAAGTGATATAAAAGAAAAAAGGTGCTGCTCTCACAACACCTTTTGTCATTACTTTGCTATGTCGGTAACTCTGGACTCTCTGATCACACTTACCTTGATCTGTCCAGGATACTCCAACTCTGCTTCAATCTGCTTTGAAACATTTCTGGCCAGAATAACCATATCAGCATCTGACACCTGTTCCGGAATAACCATAATCCGAACCTCTCGGCCCGCCTGAATTGCATAGGATTTCTCAACTCCCTTAAACGAATTGGTAATCTCCTCCAAATGCTTCAGACGATTCGTGTACGCTTCGAGAGTTTCTCTTCTTGCACCTGGTCTTGCTGCAGAAATTGTATCTGCGGCCTGAACGATGCATGCAATTAAAGAGGTTGGTTCTACATCGCCATGGTGGGACTCAACGGCATTGATCACAATCTGGGACTCTCTGTACTTGCGGCACAGCTCGGCTCCCAGCTGAATATGTGAGCCTTCCATCTCATGGTCTACTGCCTTTCCAATGTCATGTAACAATCCGGCACGCTTTGCCATACGGACGTCTAACCCCATCTCTGCGGCCAACAGTCCTGAAAGATGAGCAACTTCGATTGAATGCTTTAACGCATTCTGACCGTAGCTTGTGCGGAACTTCATGCGTCCTAAAAGCTTTACAAGCTCTGGATGGATGCCATGAACCCCCACCTCAAGCAGGGCTGCCTCTCCC
>OGRO01003278.1_pt1 | contig 11737 bp, 9 predicted proteins | sample 1553451 | NCBI WGS metagenome assembly OGRO01 (sample SAMEA2580021, study PRJEB22360) | human gut metagenome
CGGACCTGCCCGCCGCCCGCCGGGCCGTGAGCCGCATCGTGGGGCGGGACACCCAGAATCTGACGCTGGAGGGCGTAACCAAAGCCGCCGTGGAGACCGTGGCCGAAAACGCCAGCGACGGCGTCATCGCGCCGCTGCTCTATATGCTGCTGGGCGGTGCCCCGCTGGCCCTGACTTACAAGGCCATCAACACGATGGACAGCATGCTCGGCTACAAAAACGAGAAATATCTTTATTTCGGCCGCGCCGCCGCCAAACTGGACGATGCGGCGAACTACCTGCCCAGCCGGATCGCCGGGCTGCTCTGGGCCGCTGCGGCGGCGCTTACCGGGAACAGTGCTTCGGGCGCGTGGAAGATCTGGCGGCGGGACCGCCGGAACCATGCCAGCCCCAACAGCGCCCAGACCGAAAGCGCCTGCGCCGGGGCTTTGGGCGTCCAGCTGGCGGGGCCCGCCTGCTACTTTGGCGAATATTATGACAAACCCACCATCGGCGACCCTCTGCGGCCCATTGAGCCGGAGGATATCCGCCGCGCCAACCGGATGATGTATGCCGAAAGCCTGCTGGCACTGGCCATCGGGCTGGCAATCCGGCTGGCGGTCTGTAGATTCATGTAAGGAGACGACCCATGGAACACTTGGTACACGGCGGCGACTGGGCCGGATACCGGGCACAGTTCGGGCGGGATGCGCTGGACTTTTCGGCCAACGTGAGCCCGCTGGGCCTGCCGGAGGGGGTGGCAAAGGCCATCACGGCGGCACTCCCCACCGCAGACCGCTACCCGGACCCACTCTGCCGGGAACTGCGGGCAAAGCTCGCCCTGCACGAGGGCGTGCCCGCAGACCACATCCTCTGCGGCAACGGCGCGGCCGACCTCATCTTCCGGCTGGTGTGGGCCAAAAAGCCCCGCCGGGCGCTGGTCACCGCCCCCACGTTCGCCGAATATGCCGCCGCACTCGAAACCGTCGGTTGCACGGTGGAGCGCTTCATCTTGCAGGCGGCAGACGATTTTGCGGTGCCGGAAGCATTCCTCTCCGCCATCGACGACCGGGTGGACCTTGTCTTCCTCTGCCAGCCCAACAACCCCACCGGCCAGCTCACCCCGCTGGACTTCGTGGCCCGCATCCTGCAGCGCTGCACCGCCTGCGGGGCGCTGCTCGTGTTGGACGAATGTTTCCTCGATTTTCTGCCCGACCATGCGCAGCTGACCGCAAAGCCGCTGCTGGGCAGCGGCGATCTTCTGATCCTGAAAGCCTTCACCAAACTGTATGGCATGGCAGGCGTCCGGCTGGGGTACGCTCTGAGCGCGGACACGGCCCTGCTGGACGCCATGCAGCACACCGGCCAGCCCTGGGCTGTTTCCAGCCTGGCGCAGGCAGCGGGGCTGGCCGCGCTGGACGAGACCGCCTACGTGGAGCAGGTCCGCGCCCTCATCGCGGCGCAGCGGCCCCTGCTGGCCTCCGGCCTGCGGGCTCTGGGGCTGCGGGTGCTGGACGGGCGCGCCAATTATCTGTTGTTCCAAGGCCCCGAAACGCTGGGCGAGACCCTGCGGCAGAAGGGCGTCGTTCTGCGCAGCTGCGCAAATTATCCGGGCCTTGACGGCAGCTGGTACCGCACCGCCGTGCGCACGGCGGCGGAAAACGAGCAGCTGCTCCAGGCCCTTTCGGAGGTGTTTTCATGAGCAAAGCCCGGTGCATCATGGTCCAGGGCACGATGAGCGGCGCGGGCAAAAGCCTGCTGTGCGCGGCGCTCTGCCGCATTTTTGCGCAGGACGGCTACCGCGTGGCCCCCTTCAAGAGCCAGAACATGGCGCTGAACAGCTTTGTCACCCGCGACGGGCTTGAAATGGGCCGGGCGCAGGTGGTGCAGGCCCAGGCAGCCGGCATCGAGCCGGATGTCCGGATGAACCCCATCCTCCTCAAGCCCAGCAGCGATGTGGGCAGTCAGGTCATCGTGAACGGCGAGGTGCGGGGCCAGATGCCCGCCGCTGCCTATTTCAAGATGAAAAAATCGCTCATCCCGGACATCCTCGCCGCCTACAACAGCCTGGCCGAGGATGTGGACATCATCGTCATCGAGGGGGCCGGCAGCCCCGCCGAGATCAACCTGAAGGCCGACGACATCGTGAACATGGGCCTCGCCCGGCTCGTGGACGCACCAGTGCTTCTGGCGGGCGACATCGACCGAGGCGGCGTTTTTGCCCAGCTGTACGGCACCGTAGCGCTGCTGGAACCGGACGAACGCGCCCGCATCAAGGGGCTCATCATCAACAAATTTCGGGGCGACGTCGAGATCCTGCGCCCCGGCCTTGCCATGCTGGAAGAGAAGACCCATCTGCCGGTGCTGGGCGTCGTGCCCTATCTGAAGGTGGACATCGAGGACGAGGATTCGCTCTCCGAACGGCTGGACGCCGACAAAGCGGTCAAGCCGCTGGACCTCGCCATCGTCCGGCTGCCCCACATCTCGAACTTCACCGATTTCATGCCGCTGGAGCAGCACCCGCTGCTCGGTGTGCGGTATGTACAAAACGCGCGCACCCTCGGCACACCCGACCTGATCCTGCTGCCCGGCACCAAGAACACCATCGACGACCTGCTCTGGCTGCGGCAGTCCGGTCTGGAACCGGCCCTGCTCAAGCTGGCTGCGCGGGGCACCCCGGTCTTCGGCGTCTGCGGCGGGTATCAGATGCTGGGCGAAACGCTGGCCGACCCCATGGGCAGCGAGAGCGGCCGTCCGCAGACCCTGCGCGGGCTGGGTCTGCTGCCCACCCGCACCGTCTTTACTGGGCAAAAACGCCGCACCCAGAACCACGCCACCGCCGCGGCCGGGCCGTTTGCCGGGGCCGCGCTGACGGGCTATGAGATCCACACCGGCCGCACCGAGGTGCAGGGCCTCCCCTTCTGCACCCAGGCCGATGGCCACCCCGAAGGCTGTGTGCAGGGCGATGTTTTCGGCACCTATCTGCACGGCCTCTTTGACACCGGCGAACTGACCGAAAAACTCGTGGAATTTTTGTGCAAACGAAAGGGCATCCGCCCCGAAAGTGCTGCGCTCATCCCGATGGAGCAATACCGCCAGCAGCAGTTCGACCGGCTGGCCGACGGGGTACGCAGCGCTCTGGATCTGGATGCCCTCTACGCCGCAATGGGCCTGAACGGAAGGAGCCGCACATGACACCGCAGCATCATCTCCCCGCCGACATCGAGCGGACGAGCCTTTCCATCATCACCGCCGAGCTGGAAGCTCTGGGCCTGACCCCGCCGCCGGAAACGGCTGCGGTGGTCAAGCGGGTCATCCACACCACGGCGGATTTCGATTACGCCCGGAATCTGCGCTTCACGCCGGGTGCCGTCGCCGCCGGAGTCGCCGCCCTGCGGGCCGGGACGCCCATCGTCACCGACACCAACATGGCGCTGGCCGGCATCACACGGCCCGGCCTTGCCAAAGTGGGCAGCGCGGCGCTCTGCTACATGGCCGACCCAGAGGTTGCCGCTGCCGCCAAGGCCGCCGGGACCACCCGCGCCGTGGCTTCCATGCACCGGGCCGCGCAGGAGCATCCGGGTGCCATCCTGGCCGTCGGCAATGCCCCCACGGCGCTTCTGACCATCGCCGAAGAGATCGAGGCCGGGCTGCGGCCTGCGCTCGTCATCGGGGTGCCGGTCGGTTTTGTGAATGTGGTGGAAAGCAAAGAGATCCTCTTCGCCGCCTGCGAAGCCCACGGCGTCCCCGCCATCGCCGCCATGGGCCGCAAGGGCGGCAGCAACGTCGCCGCCGCCATCTGCAACGCGCTGGTCTACTCCGCCGCCGAAATGCTGGACCCCACCGCGAGAGGGTGGAAATAGGCAGAGAAGAAACGGCGTAATTTTTGGTTTTTTGTTTTGCTGCAAATCTTGCGGGATGAGTCAGGATGTGGTAGGATGGGAACAGAATATAAGTTCACATGTCTGAAAAAGGGAAGGGAGCCTGACCATGCCGCGCTACACCGTAAACAATGATACCGTTGACGATCTTTTGTCCAACATCAAATCCGGAACGATTGCCATTCCGGAAATGCAGCGTCCCTTTGTCTGGGATACCTCCCAGGTCCGTGACCTGATGGATTCTCTGTACAAAGGTTTCCCGGTCGGTTACATTATCATCTGGCAGAATCCGGATGTGAAACTGAAAGACGGCTCCATTGCCATTGGGAAAAAAGTTCTCATTGATGGACAACAGCGCATCACTGCCATGGCTGCCGCCATTGTCGGGCAAGAAGTGCTGGACAACCATTACAAATGGAAACGGATCAGCATTGCATTCAACCCGATGGATGAGACCTTTGAGGTCTCCAACTCGGCGAATCAGCGCAGCAGCAAATGGATTCCCGATATCGCGCCCGTCTTTGTACACGGTTTTGATTCATTTTCGTTTGTCATGGAGTATTGTAAAAAGAATGATATTCCTGACCAGATGCCCCGGATCAACAAAGTCATCAACAATCTCCTGGCCATCCAGAACAACAGCTTGGGTGTTATCACACTGGCTGCCGATCTGGATATCGACAGCGTTACGGATATTTTTATCCGCATCAACTCCAAAGGCGTCGTCCTTTCACAGGCCGATTTTGCCATGTCTAAAATTTCTTCCAATGAAGTCTACGATGGCAATATCACCCGGAAGACCATTGACTATTTCTGCCACCTGCTGGAATCCCCCGAAGACCTGCGGGACATCCAGCAAAACGACACTGCCTTTGCTGCACGGAAAGAATTTGAGGCCATCCGCTGGGCTGCATCCAAAGTTTCTCCCATTTACCGCACTTCTTATACCGATATCCTGCGCGTAGCATTCACCTATAAATTCAACCGCGGCAAGCTGGCCGATCTGGTCAGTCTTCTTTCCGGCCGTGATTTTGAAAACCGCGAGTTCAAAATCGAGATCGAGGAGCAATCTTTTTACCAGCTTCATGAAGCAGTTCTGCAAGCCGTCAATCAAACAAATTATGAGCGTTATCTGATGATCGTCCGATCTGCCGGTATTGTCCGGCGTTCTCTGATCCGCTCACAGAACGTTTTGAACTTCGGCTATGCACTTTTCCTTGCTCTTCGCGAGCGGAAAGTAGAGAACAGCAAGATCGAACAGATCGTCCGGCGCTGGCTGGCCCTCTCGATTCTGACCGGGCGCTACTCTGCTTCTCCGGAATCCTCGTTTGATTATGATATCAAGCGGTTCTTCTCCTATGATGACCCCATGGAGTATCTGCGCATAACGGAGGCCGGTGAGCTTTCAGACGCATATTGGTCGGTGAATCTCGTCCAACGTCTCAACACCTCGGTCGCCAGCAGTCCCTATTTCAATCTGTTCCTCATCGCACAGGTCAAAGCGCACGATAAGGGGTTCCTGTCCACGCAGATTGACGTTGAAACCATGTTGGAAAATCGTGGAGATATCCATCATCTGTTCCCCAAGAAGTATCTGATCCAGTACGGCATCCCGCAGGCCCAGTATAACCAGATCGCCAATTATGCTTTCATTCAGCAGGAGATCAATATCAAAATCAGAGACAATGCCCCTTCTGTTTATATGCGCGAGGTTTTTCACCAGTGCGAAACCAAGCAGCCTGTCTATGGAGGCATCGTCGAAGCGAGTGCTCTGCGTGAAAATCTCCGGCAGAACTGCATTCCGGATGGATTTGAAGATCTGGAGATCCATGACTATCAGCAGTTCCTTGCGCAGCGCCGGGTCCTGATGGCGGAAAAAATTCACCAATATTACGATGCCCTGTAAAATCCGCACCACATGGGAGACCCTTTTACGAACTTCGAACGCTTCACCCATCCGGACTATCCGCTTTTCCTGCCCACGACCTGCGGAAGGAAACCTCGCAGACATGGAATCTTAACGTTGTCGCCATAAATGAATTTGCTCTATCAGCCGCAGCCCTGCCGGGTCTGCGGCTTTTTTATGTTCTGCCAAAAAACTCTTGACAAGTTCTCATTTCTACTTATAATTATCTACGGTAATTAACTTTGGTAATTATTTGAGGAGGAACTGCCATGACCGTCGAACTCATCAAGCGGATGATGGACGCATGCTATCAGGCCAAGCGGGTGCGGGATCTGCTCCCGCCGCTGCCAAAGGGCGTTATGCCGTCCTACATCCACTATCTGGACAGCATCCAGAAGCTGGAGCAGCAGGGTGTGCAGGTCAAGGTGTCCGACCTGAGCGACGCACTGAACCTGCCCCGCCCCGGTGTGACCCGCACTGTGAAGGAGATGGAGGCCAAAGGCTACCTGAAAAAGACCGCCTCGGCAGAGGACGGCCGGGTGACCTACCTTTCCATCACCGAAACCGGGGCACAGCTCTCGCAGACATACGACAAGCAGTTTTTTGACGCGCTAGTCCCCTGCCTGCAAGGCGTCCCGGAAGCGGATGTTGAAACGACTATCCGCACCATCGAAGCATTCCACCAAGTGTTTTGCGAAAGGAGAACTTCCCTTGAGATCTGAGAAAAACGATTTTACGCAGGGCAGCATCCTGAAAAAGCTGGCTGCCTTCATGCTCCCCATCCTGGGCGCACTGGTGCTGCAGGCGGCCTATGGCGCGGTAGACCTGCTGGTCGTGGGCCGGTTCGGCTCCACCATCGGCCTGTCGGCGGTCTCCACCGGCAGCCAGGTGCTCAACCTCGTCACCTTCGTCGTCACCCAGCTGGCCATGGGCGTCACGGTCCTCATTGCCCGGTATCTGGGTGAGAAAAAGCCGGAGCTCATCGGCTCGGTCATCGGCGGTGCGGCCGTCGTGTTTACCCTTCTCTCCGCCGTGCTCTTCGTTGTGATGGTCGGTTTTGCGCGCAGCATCTCGGTGCTGATGCAGGCCCCCGCCGAGGCTGTGGCCCTGACTGCCAGCTACGTCCGGAATCTGCGCTTCACGCCGGGCGCTGTGGCCTCCATGCACCGGGCCGCGCAGGAGCATCCGGGTGCCATCCTGGCCGTTGGCAATGCCCCCACAGCCCTTCTGACCATTGCCGAAGAGATCGAGGCCGGGCTGCGGCCCGCGCTCGTCATCGGGGTGCCGGTCGGTTTTGTGAATGTGGTGGAAAGCAAAGAGATCCTCTTCGCCGCCTGCGAAGCCCACGGCGTCCCCGCCATCGCCGCCATGGGCCGCAAGGGCGGCAGCAACGTCGCCGCCGCCATCTGCAACGCGCTGGTCTACTCTGCCGCCGAAATGTTGGACCCCACCGCGAGAGGGTGGAAATAGACATAAACACGCAAGGCCGCTCCCCTGCACAATGCACGGAAACGGCCTTTGTTTGCTGTCCATTCAAAACGCCTCCGGACGGTCTGCGCGCCCTCTCTATTCCATGGGAGGGGCACACTCCATCCGGAGGCGTCTGTTTTTATTCCACGGTCACGCTCTTGGCCAGGTTGCGGGGCTTATCCACGTCGCAGCCACGCAGCACAGCCATATAGTAGGCGAACAGCTGCAGCGGCACGATGAGCTGCAGCGGCATGAGCAGGTCGTCGTAATCGTCCAGACGGACGACATAGTCTGCCACACCGTCCGGCACCACGGCGTCTTTCGTCGTGAAGAGCAGGACCTTCGCGCCCCGGCTCTTGGTCTCCTTGGCGTTGGAGATGGTCTTTTCGTAGACCTTTTTCTGGGTGGCCAGCGCGATGACCGGCACACCGTCCGTGATGAGGCTGATGGTGCCATGCTTGAGCTCACCGGCGGCGTAGGCGTCCGAGTGGACGTAGCTGATTTCCTTCAGCTTCAGGCTGCCTTCCAGCGAGAGGGAGTAATCGAACCCGCGCCCGATGAAGAAGCAGCTCTGGGTGTTGACGAACCGGCTGGCCAGGTACTTGATTTGTTCGCAGTCGGCCAGGCGGGGCTTGATGACCTCGCTGGCACGGAGAAGCTCTGCGGTCAGGCGGCGGGTCTCGGCCTCGGTCTGGGCACCGCGCGCATAGGCCAGCCGCAGCGCAAAGAGGTACAGCACACACATCTGCACCATGTAAGCCTTGGTGGAGGCCACCGCGATCTCCGGCCCGGCGTAGGTATAGAGCACATAGTCTGCCGCGCGGGCAATGGAGCTGCCCACCACGTTGACGATGGCCAGCACCGGCACACCCCGGCTCTTTGCCAGCTTGAGAGCCGCCAGTGTGTCGCTGGTCTCACCCGACTGGCTGATGATGATGACCAGATCGTTTTTGTTCAGGATGGGGTCGCGGTAACGGAACTCGCTGGCGATGTCCACTTCGGCGGGGACGCGGGCCAGCGTCTCGATGGCCGACTTGCCCACCATGCCCGCGTGCATGGCCGTGCCGCAGGCCACCAGATGGATGGTGCCGATGCCCCGCAGCTTTTCATCCGACAGCTCCGGGATGCGCAGGTCGGGCAGGCCGTTCTCCACGCGGGGGCTGACCGTTGCCGTGATGGCGGCGGGCTGTTCGTTGATCTCCTTGAGCATAAAGTGCGGATAACCGCCCTTTTCCGCCGCTTCCATGTCCCAATCGGCGGTCAGGACCTCCCGCTCCACCGGCTCGGCGAACTCGTTGTAGAAGCGGATGCCCTCCCGCGTCACGACGGCAAGGTCGCCCTCTTCGAGAACGCTGTAGCGGCGGGTATACTTGAGCAGGGCCGGGATATCCGACGCCACGAAGTTTTCCCCTTCGCCCCAGCCGACGATGAGCGGGCTCTCACGCTTGACGGCAAAGACGGTATCCGGGAAATCCCGGAAGAGCACGGCCAGCGCGTAGCTGCCGCGCACCATGCTCAAAGCCTCGTGGATGGCCTGCAGCGGCTCGCCCTCGTAGCAGCTGTCGATGAGCTTGACCAGCACTTCGGTGTCGGTCTCGCTCTCAAAGGTGTAGCCCTTCGCGATGAGCCGCTCCTTCAGGATGCCGTAATTTTCAATGATGCCGTTGTGCACGATGCTCACACGCGGCGTCGAATGCGGATGGCTGTTCACATCGCTGGGTTCGCCGTGGGTGGCCCAGCGGGTATGGCCGATGCCGCAGCCACTCTCGGCCAGGGCCTGCAATTCCAGCTTTTTGCGCAGCTCGGCCAGGCGGCCCTTGCTCTTGACCACGCGGATGCCACCGTCCAGTGCCAGCGCGACACCGGCGGAGTCATAGCCGCGGTACTCCAGCTTTTCCAGACCATCCAGCAGAACGTTCTGCGCGTTGCGTTTGCCAACATAACCAACAATGCCACACATACAAAATACCTCCAGACCGACAGCCCGGCGCTCAACATGCGCACAGAACAGCTGTCAGCTTCTCTTCCAGTTTATGTTCTTGTATGGCTTGCGTGAAAGGGGATCTGTTACGGTATTGCTGCCGCTTTTTGCCCCTTGCTGCGATCGGTATAGCCTGTTCGACCGGAGAAACATCCGCCGAATCGTTCGATGATTCCTCTCCTCGTCACCCTCACGGCTGTCACCCGCGTGGCCCGGCGCTTTGTGTCAACAAAAAGTCCACATTCCTTCTTTCGATGCCCTCTCAGTCTCGCTGCGCTCGCCAGCTCCCCCAAAGGGGGAGCCCTTGGCATTTCGGGCAGCTCCTGCTGTTCGTATGGGTCTGTTCTGTCGTAAAGCAGTGGCCCCCGTTCTCCCTGGCAGCTGTTGCTGACCTCGGTCGCGGAGGCCGGATGCTTTTTCACAACGCAATATCTTTCTCATCCAGCACGACCAAAACCGGCCTGCCAATAGCTCTCCCTTTGGGAGAGCTGGCAAAGCCTGATGGCTTTGCCTGAGAGGGTCACCTCCCCAGCATCTTATGCAACCTTGGCTGCCAGACCAGGCGGTAGACCTGCAACAGATTATGGATGGCCCGGTCGTAGAGCAGAAAGGCCACATTGCCCATGGCCAGTGTGCTCAGCGAGACGACCCACGCTGTGGTGCGCAGCTCCTGCGAGATGCTGCCCGCCGGAACGAGCAGCAGCACCAGCCCATACATCGCCGCCAGTGCCCCATTGCAGAGCAGCAGCTTGCACACGCCCCGCAGCAGCTTCGGGCGGATGCGTTCGAACTTCGGCTTGACCAGCGGGTAGTACCCCAGCAGAAAGACGAAGACGAGAGCCACCTCTTTGTCCGGCACGAACAGCAGGCTGAGCAGGCTCACCGCGCCGTAGGCCGTAAGGGCCATCTTCATGCCGCACTCTATGCAGACCGTAGCGATGAGCAGGCTGGCTGCGGCCGGTGCAATGAACATCAGCACCGGCACCACGGCCCCCAGCAGCATCAGCGCGACGCTCAGCGCCGCCGCCATACCGCAGTAGGCCATAGCCCAGCTGCTGCGGCTCTTCACGGCAGCTCCCAGCGCACCGGCTGGTTCTCGGCGTCCAGCGGGTCCACCGCATGGCGCAGGCCGAGGATCATGATATTGTCGATGAGTGACTTGTTCAGCTTGACGTCCAGCATTCCGTAGGCGCGGACCAGGTCGTTCGCTGCGGCCAGCGCCTGCCGCTTGGCATTTTCCATGGCAGCATCCTTCTCATGGATGCCATTGACCAGAAACACATTGTACCGGCCCACCTTGCGGTCCCCTTCCACCCGGCTGGCCTTATCCAGCAGATAGAACACCCGCCCGATGCAGCTGCCGATGTAGCGCATGCTCTTGCGCTGGCTGGGGTCATCGGTGGCGAGGGTGGAGTAGAGCGCACCGTAGATGTTGCTCATCGGCTCAGCCGCCACGCTGTAGTTCTTCGCGTTCAGGTTCATCTGGACCACAGCCTGGGCCTGTTCCTGCCCAAACAGACGTTCCAGCGCAGGGTTTTCGTTCACGGCCTTCTCGTAGGCGCGGCGCAGGAGAGCGTGATCCACCGCGCGGAACAGCCGGTTCCGGAGTGGCAGCTCGTCCCAGCGGCGATCCTGCAGCTTATGCCAGCCCATCATCACTTCCACCTGTGCTGCCAGGCGGATGCCCTGGGTCTGGCACATCATCTGCCTGTAGCAGAGCGTACCGGGCAGGCGCTGGTTGACGCAGGTGGCCGACCGGCCGGCCAGACTGTCCGCCAAAAGCGCGAACAGCACACCGTTGTGTTGCAGCAGCCGACAGGAGTAGAACCCGTAGCTGCGGCTCATCTGCCAGCGCACCCCCCGCAGATACCACAGATATGTGTTATAATCGCGGATGGTAAGCTCCGGAAGATAGGGTCTCATGCGCCCTTCCATTGCAGTCCTCCCTTTCCAGCAGCCTCGCGCTGCATGTTCTTATAATAGTACAAGTATACCTTTTTTCGGTCTTGGATGCAACTGACGAAATGTAAAAGATTCGCACCTTGTCAGCCCCGGAAAAGCAACAGCCGCACCAAACTTTCCCGTTCGGTGCGGCTAAAAAGTATTACTTTTGCTTATTTTTTCTCGAAACGGCCGGTGGAACGCTTGCCGTCAAAGCCCTGTTTGGGCATGGGCTTTGCCTTGTGTTCAAACTTCGGGGCCTCGTAGTACATATACAGCTGGCAGGGGATCATGCCGTTGTACATCTTGCGGCGCTTGTTGGCCCGTTTGCCGTAGTGGCTCTCGAACTCCATGTCGGCGGTGATGGCGTAGACGCCCGCGCAGGGGTGGGCTTCCATCTGGCGGCCCAGCGTCCGGGCCAGCTGGGCGGCCCCCTCGATGGTACTCATCCGCTCGCCGTACGGGGGGTTGGTCAGGACGATGGCTTCGGGTCTGGCCTCAAAGGCCGCCACATCGGCCACCTCGAAGTGGCAGCGCTTTTCCACACCGGCCAGCTTGGCGTTGGCGTTGGCCAGCGCC
>OGRO01003279.1_pt1 | contig 11735 bp, 12 predicted proteins | sample 1553451 | NCBI WGS metagenome assembly OGRO01 (sample SAMEA2580021, study PRJEB22360) | human gut metagenome
ACCCCCTCTTGTAGTTGACTACGACCCCCCTCTTGTAGTTGACTACGACCCCCCTCTTGTAGTTGAGTGTCATAATATGATGTGGTTGAATACTTAATTTTTTCATATAGACCAGTCAAGCGGAATGATGTAAATGTGCCTTGGCCTTGCGCCATTACTACTTTTTTTTCTAATATGCCTAATTCTACCATCTTATTTATTCTATCAGATAAAGCCTGTTTCTTTATATTCAATATTGGCAAATCTTCAAGAATAAGATTATATGTTATCCAATAATAAAGTTTATCGTCTATGATTTGCTTGGTAAATTTATCACGATGTATAATATCCGCAATTACCTGTATTATTAGTAAATCAGATACGTCCAATGCTATCTTTCTATCCTTTCCATTTTTGTCTTTAATTATTTTATAAATAGATAGCACAGCCTCTTGGTTGAAATCTAAAATGTTGTATTTCATAATTTCTGCATTTAATTAATAAAAAAAAACTTTCCCCCTGTTTTTTATCTGCATTTAAAAGAGAAGAGATGGGAAGGAATGCAGACCTCATTGTATGTTAGCTAATCCATACTTACCCATCTCTTGTTAGTATTGCAAAGATAGCACTTTATTTGTTATTCTCCATTTTCTCCTTTAATTTTTCTTCCGCCTCAGCCAATCTTTTCTTTAGTTCTATGACGACTTTAGACAGCGCGTAATCATTCACCCACTTAACATCGCCTATTTGCGTCAATATCGTCCCAAAATCTCGATTTAAATCATAAAGCATTCTTTCGGTGCTCTGCGACAAGAAAGTGTCTAATTCAGCAATATATAAGCCAAATGGAGTGTTGTATACTATATTGCCTTTCTTCTCTTCTTCCAACACCAATTTCTTAATATCGTTATTCTCCATATCTCAATCTCCTTTCTCTTTAATTCGTTCCAGTACATCTCTGTTGGCTTCGAGTATCTCATCAAAAGACGGAATAGGTAACCAGGCTTTTATTACGCCTTCATCGTAAAATAGATGAGGATAATCCCTAGTTGATACAAACTTATTCCATCTTTTAAAGAAATAAACTTTCTCAACGACATCACCGTCAGTAACAAAGTAATACCCATCCTCTTCTGGCAATCGTTCCTTAACGCTTATCCACGGGGATTGCTTTGCCTGCCATTTTGCACCATATTCAACAGCCTCTTTTATCAGTTTCATGTTGATGAAGTTTTCATCATAAGGCATTTCGTAGCAATCTTCTGCGGCTTCTATTGCAATTTCTTCTACTGCCTGTTTCATAATTATATCCTTTCTTTTTTTAAATCGGAACTAATGGAATCAAGCCCAATATTTTCCGAAACGATTGCATTTTATTATTTCATCTAATTTCAATTGTTTCCGACGGAACTTATTTATAGCCCGTTTCTCAAATTTTCTTTTTTTAGAACTGCAATGCTTCTTATCCATTCGGCATTGATAACAATGGCATATCCCAATGCCTGTATGTGACTCCTTCATATCTTATCAGTTTTATTTTTTGCATGTCTTTTTATACGTAACAGAGTTCGAGTGCTTCCAAACGGCACAGGAATGACAGCTATAAGTATTACGGTACCTAACCAATGCCAGAAACTCTGAAACAAAATATTCTGCCTCCTTAATGGTACTCTGCTTCAAGTTCCTTTCTCTTTTTTGCGGCAGCTTATCGGACGGTTGTATATACTGTAAGAATTGAATCAAGTTTTTGATGCTCTCTTTTTTTGATTTACTTTTAAACAACTTCATGGCTTTTTGTTTTTTAGTTCTTCATCGGTTAGTTTTATAAAAATGGTTTTATCTATAGTGACGGTCTTAACTAAACCTTTTAAGATTCTCACTCGGATCATCTCTTTAGACAAATCCAACATTTTTGCATAAGTGCTAATTCTAACTAAATTTTCGTACATATTACTTTCTTTTGTTTTTAATGGTTTTACTTATAAAATCAACTCCTTTTTGGTAAACAAGCGTCTTAATGTTCATACATGGCTCTCCATTTTTCATGTATTTTTGCTCTATAACTCTAAAATATCCGCGATCAACATAGATTTGGAAAGGAACATTATTCGACATTAATATCTTTTCATTTCTTAAAAACTCAAAGAGATTATTTCGTCCCATTCCTTTAATACCTAAAACTTTAGCTACATCATTCATGGATATTGCAGTCTTGCTGTCGGCAACAGTATCGAAGAATTCTACTTTTGGCTTCTGCTCTTCCAAGAGTTTCGCTTGCTCTTCTATTTTCTCTTGTTGGTCAGCCGCCAATCTTAAGGCTTCTGCAAATGTCGTTGGAACGTTGAATTCATGCTGAATAGAGAAATAGCCAGTTCTTCGGATACTTGGAAGAACTTCACTTGTTACCCACTTCTTGAATTTTTGTGCAGATTCAAGTTTGCACCCAAAGATAAGGGAATATAATCCGCTTTCGTTGATAATAACTACATTTTGTCTGCCACCTGGGGTCATCATTTCAGTAACCCCTTTATCTTCATCGCAAACATGATTAGCAACGGCATTTGCTAACGATTTCCCTATTCCGTACCCCAATGCTTTCGCCACATCTTTCCCAACGAACCACGGTTCATCATTTATAACCATTGTTCTAACCTTGCCGAATTCGACATTTTCGAAAATCTGAATTTCATTTTCAACTGTAACTGACCTTTGTTTTAACATAAGTAAATCCTGTTTGATTAAATTTTTAATAATAAAAAAATAGCCCAACATATAGGGCTACCACACACCTACACATTGGGCTTGCTATAAAGCTTTAATATATTTTTGCTTGGTGGTAGTCAAGTCTTATTTTCTTTTGCAAATATAGAACGGTTTTTTAATATCACAAAGTGTTTCTTATGCTTTAATGAATTTTAAATAGTCCAATTAAAGAATTCCATGCAGGGAACGGTAAGAATATAATCTACCTTATTATGCCCTCCTCTCCCTGTTTTTTGCTCCTCATTTTTGGGGAGCAATTGATAATCAAATCCTTCATGTCTTATTTGATATTAGCTTTTTTGATTTTGTCATATATATCTTTGTCATCCATACCAAGGATTTTTAAAGTATCAACCATGCCTGCAATTTTGCTTTCAAAGTATTCTAACTTCTTCACCTCCTCTGAATTTAAGAAATCTCTGAGATTGTCTACATTTGAAATACTTTTCTCTTCTCTCATTTGCTCTATTGATTTGCCAAACGCTTTTCTTACGGCTAATTTTGTATAGTTAGAATACACAAATGGCTTGCTCGTATCAAGATTGTTTTTAATTGCATCAGTAAGTGATTTTCGGATTTCTTTTGCTTTACATCGTGTCTGTTTCCAGTTGTTTAGTTCTCTCTCCATTTCATTAAAAGCCTTAATGTATGCTTCTTTAAATTCGGCGGCTTTCTTACCTCGATAACCCATGGCCAAGAACGTAAATCCATCTCTTGTGATTGTGTAATAAGGTTCTTGTTTTGAGCCGCCAGTCGGTAACTCTCTGATAATGAACGAAAGCCCAAAATTGGACTCTCGGAAATCGTCACTACAATCTAATTCTTTTATATCTCTAAGAACATGTTTGTGTTGCTTCCCGAAAATATTCGCAACATTAAGTGAAGTTGTCATAGGCACTGCCTTGTAGAAATCAGCTACACTTTTGATTATCTCTATGCCTTTTTCGTTGGCTGACGCTGAAATTTGCAGGCTATCGCTTGCAGATTCAGAAAAATTAGTTACTTTTGCCATAGATTGTATGGTTTTAATCGCAAAGATAACAATTGAAGTGTTAATTGCAAAGTCTTTGCATAAAAAAGTAGCCATGTTCCTTATTGGGGCATGGCTATCTTCTTATTTGTAATGATTAAAATTACCTTCTACGCGAACTGCGGAGTATTTCTTCCCTTTCTGGCAATACCCAAGAAGGGCTATTGATTATATTAATAAACTCAGTATTATCATACTCATAAAAAGTAATATTATCTGTATCATTCAACAAAGGACTAATCATCTCTTGATGCAGAATATATTCAGTTTTAGCTATATTATGTCTCCACTCTGGCTGTATAACAACGCCTTTGTTGTTTAGCCACTCTTTTGTTAGTATTGCAAATTTCATAACTTTCTTATTAACTTTAAGGAAATATTTGTTTGGTCTCCGGGAAGCTCTTTGTGATATTCTTATCGTAGAGGATTTCTATCTCAATAGGCTTATTGATGACTATTTGAGATACTATTCCCATATTATATACACGATCTTCTTTTAATATAGCAGGTATATCATAGACACCATCTTTATATATTGGAATAGGAGAGTCCCAATTACCTGTATTTTCATCATTAATTTTAGCTGGCATTAATGCTATTCCCCAAATTCCATCAGGATTATTATAAGCATCAATCCCAGTAACTTTTAATTTATAAGCCGATACTTCAATTGGATCACCAGTTGTAGCTTCTGGGTCTTTAGCTAATGCAATAGCCCCAGTAAAGGTTTCAGTTGTGCTATCTACAACAATTTTATTTGTTGTAACTTTGCCAGTAGCAAAATCTGGATAATCAACTGCTTTATAGGCGAAATTATCAAAGTTCAATGCGAACACTGGATTTGGAGTGTCATATTGCATGACGTTGATTTCTTTCTGAATTTCTTCAGCGGTGAGAACATTTTGATATATGGCAACAGAATATATAGCTACATTACTATATTCCATTGGATGACCTGAATTACTTAATTTACAACCTAATGTAAGAGGAGTTGCAGCGTTTTTATCTATATTAAATGTTCCAACACTATATTCTCCATAATTTTTATATGTTGTAAAATTGTTGTTAAGTACACCAGAAGTCTCATATTGTAAAGCTACTTCATCTGTATGAATATTTAATATAGAATTAACAATATTGGGTTTTATATTAATAGGTTTAAATTTTATAATTATAGTACCCACCTTATACCCTACTTTATCAAGTTTCAGATAGTCATCTATACCATCAGTAACTATTGCTCCTTCATACTCTGGAATTTGCTGTATAGTTACATTTTTAGATAAGGCGTTCTGTACAATGAAACCAACACTATAAGTTTGAGTATTAACTACACTCTTAGGTAAATCATATTCTCCATCCGAAGGAATTGCCATAAAGACTCTTGCTCCATCATTAGTAGGTGAATACCCATAAGCAAGTTGGTTGTTGGCTGTAAGTCCTGTTACTCTTATTCTTGTAGCATTTAATTGACTATTCCCGTATTTTGAAAGTATCCAATTATTGGCCGGAACAAAGTTCATTATCGTAACAGAATGATCACCCGTTACGAATACATTCTGCGCTTTATTATAAGTTAGGTAATTCTCCTTAAATAACCCATAACCACTGCCTAAGCTCCAACCGAAGTTATAAGCATTAAGAATATTACCCTTTACCCCTTTGATGGTATTCCTATCTTTATCGGAATTGTTCTTACCTTTAAAGCTCCAATAATCCACAAGAGAAGGGTGAAAAGGAGAAGTTTGCCCTCCCCTATTTACAAATGTAGTGTATTTAGGATACGATAATCCTATTCCAACTCCGATTTTCATGGCTCGTAAGAATAGTTTACCCCTGCAAATAATTTATACTTAGTTTTTAAATCTGCGGTTAAATGTATGCCTTGCAGAAGAATAACATTCCACTGATTACAAACTAAAGGAATATTCACGGATGTACTACTTGCTCTTGCCGCAGAACATTCAGCCTTAATATTAAAAACATCAGGTGCGGTATCATCTTTTTTTTGTGGAAATACATAAAATGGATTCCGATCAGATAAAGTAAAATGTTCGGGGCTTTCTGGAATCTCTAAAACTTGTTTTATTACGTCGTTATACATTTTCTTCCTCCTTAATATTGTTAGTACTATTAGAATTGTTAATTATAGTTTCTTTTTCTATCTCTAAATTCTTCTCTAAATCTTTTTCTTTCTGTCTTCTTGCTTTTTCATCTGGAGAAGACACTGGGCTTAATTCAATGCCGCTTTCCTCAGACAATAATCCATTAGATTTCAAAGTAACCAACATTTGTGCAAAGTCTGTATCAGATTGAGGTCTCCATACTTTGAATTTGGCATTAATCTTAATATTGTTGAAGTCTGTAATAGCCGTTGGTTGAATGTCTTTTTGCACCAATTCCTTAGCTAATCCCTCCTTGAATAAGCGACACATTTTATCAGCTACATTCTGCCATTCAATAACACCTTGAAGAGCATTCTCTATGTCCAATGATTGAGTAAGCATGATGGCAATACCGGAAATATCTCCTGACATTTTAATATCTTTCGGAAGAATAAATGTCGTTTTTGACCCTTTCTGTATTGTTTCCTCTAAGAGATTCAGCGTTTCAATAGTTCCTTCCGGAGTTGGTGGAGTAAGGAACTTGGCATCACTATTAGCGTCATCACTTCTGTCATTCAAGATAACAGAACCAGCAATCTTTCTACCATCATTATCAAAACGCCCTTTGATGTATAATATACCCCATCCATGTCGTTTCTGAATCACTAAGAATATGTTATATAACACTTCATAGGCTTCAATTGAACTTTGAGCATCATCCCAAGCGACTTTACCTCTTTTAGTAATCAGAGGGATTTCGCTAAATCCATGTTCGTTCTTGAATATTAATTTCCAACCGTTTTCATCCGCACCACTTCCATCGTTCATGTGACGATACATGTATCTATCATCATAAGAATCAATATATTCTACGTCATCCTTTTTGTAATAAACGCTTTCTAATAGTCTATCACCGTTATCATCATTGTGCGGGCAGAGAACATATCCATCCATGTAGGATAGCAATCGCGATTTAATCTCTCCCTTCCTATCGAAATAATATAGAAGTCCTGCATCTCCAACTGATTTTTGAGCATCAACCATTTTTGTCTTCATGCCATCTTGGTTTCTTAAATCCCAATACTGCTTAAATGTAATAAAATCCTCACTCTGTTTTGTTGTAGGGTTAGTTTCCATCAATGTGAAATTCAGAGGATTACCGCAAAGATGCAATACTTGCTTGTTCTTTATATTTTCTTGAAAAGAGATTGCCATCTTTTTGTATTCGATAGTAGCCCAGCCTCCACCTTGTTCTTTTGAAAGCTTCATTGTAATACTTGGCACGTTATCATCAAATAAGACTTTATGGCAGTAGGGGTTTAATTCTTGAAGGTATTCATCTTGTGAAATAACCATTTTCTTCACCCTCGGAGTGTCTGCTTGTATAGTTTGATTCAAGTCTACGTTTTGAGGGTTATAGCGCGCATTTATCTGCAATCCTCTAAAGAAAGGCTTTTTCTGTAATAACAATTGCGGATTAGCAATCAAATGATCTATTTTTGTTCTGTCTTCTGCCATATTATTCTTTTTCGATCAAATTATATCTTTTCATTACTTGCTCTTTGCTATTTACATAGCACTCCCTGTTAGTATGCGGACAAATAAGATTAAATTTTGGTTCAACGACGATAACATTACTTTGCTCCGATTGATCATCAACAGAGAATTTATCATTCAGTTTGGTTCTAATTTCAGCCTCTAATTTAACAGCGTCTTTCGCAGACATATCGCCAGAAGCAACCAACTCCTCAATCTTATTTAAGAGAGAGATCATCTTGCTCTTGTTTTCCTCAAAAGAAAGATCCATATCTTCTTCTGTCGAAAATTCGACTTCTGTCTTCTTAGAAGGTTTAGTATAATTGCTTTTTATATAATCTGTTAAAAAAACAATCTTTTTTGATTTCTTATATTTATTCACCTCCGCATCTATGGACTCTTTCCCGAATAGCACTTTATATGCAATCTCTGCGTTTTCATAACTTTCGCAGAGAAACACATATGCAATATCCTGCATCGAGACATCATGTCCCAAGTTTTTAGCATCGGTAGTTATTTTTTTAAAGTCGTTGGTATCCATGTTACTTTTTTATATTGCAAAGTTAATAAAAATAATTGAATTACAATGAATTAAGCCCAAAAATCATCTCTATATATATTGTCTTTGGGAATATATTGCTTCTCTCTTTCTTCAAAATCGACTGCTGTCTCGATAAGTTCATCGCCATATTGATATTCCAAAACAGGATACATTCGCATAGCACATGGGTCTAATAAGTCCATAGAGCGTCCCTTTCCCAACATTTGATTCATCTCTTTCTTCGTGGCCAGTCTATGTTTCCCGCTTGCTTCTGTCTTGAACCGAACAACAGTACATTCTTCTACAAATTCAACGCCAATAGTGATTTCATCTTTCATCTTATTATGCGTATATCTTCTTTGTAAGACTTCTTCTTCCCAAGACAGATACCTATTATTAATAATGTATTTGAGTCGTAAATAACATTCGTCTTTTAAGCTTCTTGCGGAACGTCCATACATCCCTCTTGGTGCTTTAAAAGAAAGAAATGCAATTGCATCTGGAATATAATCAGAAAGGTAACGTCCGTTGATACCATCATATATTATATGGCAATCTGCTACATCCCACTTTGCTGCAAATAAAGAAAGCTTATCCGCATTCATTCGCGGTGTCGTTTTACCCAAGATTAGAGCATCCATTATGTGAAAGCCATCCCAAGCCAAAGCAACCATGTTATCCGTTCCAAAGTCTGCCAAGTCACAAGTAATCCATCTGTCTCCATTTCTTTGGGGGTCATTCATAAATGTACTTCTTGCAACATGGGACGGTATAGGAGCATCTGATTCATCCTCTAAGTCAACATTCCAGTTACCTTCCAACAATTGTTGAGCCATTCTACCTCCTGATGCAGCAACAGAACCTACGTAGTCCATGTTGCCATCGAGAATGGCTTTATTCTCCGACATTCTACCTAAATAAAATGTAAAGGACTTTATGAAGTTCTCATAGGAAATAGTACCTCCTACTGCTTTTATTTTCTTGTCAATGTCTAACTTACATTTCCGGTATACTTCTTTTTTTGTATCCCCCCAAATAACATCATCTATGGTATCGCCTGCAATATAGAAATATCTAACTACACCATCTCGTTCAGGAATAATCTGACCTTCTGGACTAATATACCAATCAAGGAATTTTCTAATCCAAGAATCTTTCTTCGGATTCGTAGTGCCTCTAAACTTACCTGTCCAAGAACCTTTACCTCTATTTCTGGTCAGAAGGTATTTAAAAGTAGAGAATTGATAAGAGGTCAACTCGTCCATATATATAAGGTCAAACTGCGCACCTTTCCATTGCTCCGTTATCTTTTTGATATTCTCATCATTGATTTGACGCATTTCAACAAAAGATCCCGATGGAAATGTTACTCTTGGCGGATTTGTTTTCCTAACTTGCGCTCCATTACCGAATGCTGATTCAAAATCATCTACAAGTCCGCCACCCATGTTCAACTCACCAAATGTCCTACGAGTAAAACATGCGCGGAAAGAAGGGTCTAAACTTGGCTCTGCAACTGACAAAATCGCACTAAATGTTTTACCGCAATTTCTTGTAATAACATAATTATCAGTTAAATACAAATGTTCTTCCCCTGAAACATTTATACAACATACTTCTGCCGGAGGGAGGATTTTATAATCCATTATACTTAAGAAAGTTTTTACTTTCTTGTTATCTTCCGAAGTGGTATTTCTTTTTTTCCTTTCTAAGTGAAATAGTTCTTTATCGTCCTTTGTCCAGATTCGCAGTGTATAGTATTCTGCACAGTTTATTTCTCTGTCATAAAACATTCTTTTAGTAGGAGCTGTTGAGAATACCCTACATTTGCCTCCAATAGACCAAATGACTTCTTGCACATCCTTTGCCAGTCTCTTGCTGATAGTATTGTATTGAACTTTCCCATTTTTCCTAATTTTGCTAATAGAACAACATCCGTCTGTATCAAACAACCCTCTTAAAAGTTCCATTCTATCTTCGATGGGCGCATATTTATAGCAATCTGGAATAAATTTACTCCCAGCTAAATGTCCCCAAAGCCCTAATTCTTTCAAGTCTGATACAACATGTTTATCTCTTACACAATAATGCAAACTTTTTGGATTGATACTATCTTTAACTACATTATACCCCAAAGACCGAACCCTTTCGATAACTTCAATATCATTAGTTCCAATATCGGCTCTATATATTTTATCTGATAAGCAGCCATCTCCAATTAACACTCCTAATAAATAAGGATGTATTTTCCTTTGCTTTTTATATATATCGCTAAATTCAACAGGTTCGGACATTGGAATCCTTAGCCTATTTACATGTCTTTTATCTCTCCGTTTGCTTGTTTCTATATAGTCAATTATATCTTTGGCGGATATATCCCAAATATAACCATGCCTTTCTTTTACCATCCAATGATGAGATAAGGCACTTCTTACTTTTCTTCCATCTTGCAAGGTAAATTCAACACACTCCTGTACTCCTTTGTCTAAAACGAAATTAACAGTCTGATTCCCTCCAAGAGGATTTGTAATAACATCGCCAGCTTTTAGACTTCCTATTCTTACAAATCCATTAGGAGTAGAGACAAGACAGTCCTTGGGTTGCGGGTTTAACGTACCGCCTCCGAACACTACATCCACATTCGAGCACACAAACTTTTCTTGAAAGCCTGGTTGTGGCTTAATTATCTTGGTCTTTGATTCTTTATCTTTGTCTACAATTTCCATATACATGCAAATTTACTATAGAAATCTGCGAATATTTTGAACTAATGAACAAATGTTATCACCAGTGATAAAGTTTGATCCTGTATCTTTCTATATTGTTGAATATATAGCTTTAATTTGTATGCAAATTAAAATATCAACGAAGTATGAAATTTACCAAACAGCAAGCCTTTGAAAACCTCAAAGGTGCTCTGACAGAAGGTGGGAAAACCCTACGTTTAACAGAGAGAAGTATTAATGAGATGTTAGAAACCCTAACCCCATTATTAGCAACAGAAGAAACCGAATTGACTGATTTTATGTCAAAAGCATTGCCGTTATTCAAAACTGCAAATGGCAACATGGAAAAAGATTATTCGGATTTCGTACAGTCTTACAAGTCTCAAACTACATCACCTGCCGCACAGCAGACTACACAGAAACCTGCGGAAGGAGCAAGCGAACTTGAAAAAAGACTCGCACAGTTGGAACAGGAATTGCAAGCTGAAAAGAGAGAGAAAGTTATTTCTCAGAAGAAACAAGATTTGAAAGGCAAATTAAAGACTAAAGGCGTTAAAAACGATTCATGGATTAATGATTTCATTCAAGAAATTAATATCACAGAGGACTTTGACGTAGACGCAAAACTTGATTCTTATGTGAAAATTTACAATCAATCTCAGGCTAATTTCACGACTTCAATGTCCCCACAATCTTTGGAAACCCCAAGTGCAGCCGCAACCGATACGTGGGATGATATTAAGAAAATGAGAGAACGTAAAAAAGAAGTTTTAAATTAAAAAAAAAGAGAAAATACACTTTTTTTGTGCATTTCCTCTTTTTTTTTTTGGCAAATTGCATTACAATAGTAAAAGAACTAGCTAAAATCAAAGGAAAGGAAGTTTGGGATGATATCGAATCAGATTTTACAAACGACAGTTGATGGATTGAAGGCTATATCAAGAGTTGATTTCTGTGTAATAGATGCTGATGGTAAAGTGGCAGCGAAAACATTTGAGGATGCGCAAAACTGCATTGCAGATGCGATTGCATTTATGGACTCTCCGGCAGAAAGC
>OGRO01003285.1_pt1 | contig 11725 bp, 7 predicted proteins | sample 1553451 | NCBI WGS metagenome assembly OGRO01 (sample SAMEA2580021, study PRJEB22360) | human gut metagenome
CTTCGAAATGTGTATCCACTGTCAACATTGTCAGATTAAACGGTTCATCCTTCTGCGAGAGTTCCTGTAATTTTTCTTTCGCAAATCCGAATAACTTTTGATCCTCATATCCCCACCAGACTTTATAACCTTCCGGGATCTTATTATTCTCAAGAGCATAATTGTAATCTTCAATTTCATACGAACCATGATCTTCAAAATACAGACGTCGTCCACCGAATGTAGCATCCGATCCAATTAAAAGTGTCTGAGAATAACCTTCCTGTTTCAAAATATCTCCCAGTGTTGTTACTCCCGGGAAGAATGAATCCTGACTTGACATAGCATTTCTATCAATCGATATACTGAGTGGCAATCCAGAAGTCTGCCCAAACATAGCGCCCATTGTCCACCCTGTACCACTTAAACTTATTCCTCCATTTAACTTTTTATTATTTTCCGAAAAATCTTCATTTTCTTCCGCTAATTTTGTCAACTCCGGTATTGTATTCTTTTCAAATGCGCCTCCATTTTTTTTATCTGCATATGTCATTTCCATTGATTCCAGAAAAATATAGATCAAATTTCTTTTCTGTTCTGGAAATGTAATTTTTACCGATGCCGGATCCACATAATTCTTATCTATAAAAGTTGAATATGTATTCTGTCCTTTCATATATCCGCTTACATCTAATTTGCTCCATGTTACTCCAACCGTAGTTACCAATATTCCTATAGCTGCAAGCGCATATCCTAAGCTAATTATATTTTTCTTTTTCGATTTACGATATAACAAGAACACTGATAACAGCAAAATAATTACAGTTGGCACTATACTCTGTAAACAATATGTCTTTATCATGTCCGTATTGGTTCCTTCCAAAGGAGCCTTCAGATGATATACCAATTCATCCATAGACAAGTTTGCCCATGTTGCAAACATCCATCTGGCACTAAACAACAACAATGAAGCTATTGTCAGCAATATAACCGATAGAATATTTCCTACTTTTTTTAATCTTCCTTTTGATTTTTTTCTTTCTTGAATCTTTCTCTTTTTCATCCCACATTTTCTCTCTTGTAATATATTTTCAAAAATATTTTATATAAATGTACAAATACAATATATTATAAACAATCCTTATTTTTATTTCAATAAATTCTCTTTATATTTTTTGTTATATCAATGTAATCGGTAAATTCTCTCCTCACCTTGACATTTCCCTGTCCCAAGTATATAATCCTCTTATGTTCATATTCTTTCAAGGGAGGTAAGTACATGAACATTCAAGAAAGTGATATTTTGAACTTAATCATAACAAATACATACACCAATCAGCGAAAGCTTGCCGAAGTGTCCGGTCATTCCCTCGGAATTGTCAACCGTTCCATCCGCCAGCTTATCATTGAAGGTTATCTGGATGAGTCCATTCATCCGACAGAAAAAGCCATTTCCAATATTCAGGAATCTGCTCCAAGAAGGGCCGTCATCCTCGCCGCGGGCTTTGGTATGCGGATGGTCCCGATCAACACAGAGACTCCAAAAGGCTTATTAGAAGTTCACGGTGAACCTTTGATCGAGCGTCAGGTCAGACAGCTTCATGAAGCCGGCATCCATGAAATCTATGTAGTTGTCGGATTCATGAAGGAACAATACGAATACCTGATTGATGACTATGGTGTGGAATTAATCGTCAATGCGGATTATGCATCAAAGAACAATCTGCATTCTCTGTATCTGGCACGGGAACATCTGGCTAATGCTTATATCATTCCATGCGACATCTGGTGTGACTGTAATCCATTTCAGAAGCATGAGCTTTACTCTTGGTATATGGTCAGCGACCTAGTCGATAACGACAGTTCCGTCCGTGTCAATCGGAAGCTTGAATTAACTACAGTTTCCCATTCATCCGGTGGTAATTCGATGATTGGAATCAGTTATCTGCTGAAGAAAGATGCCGATATAATCAGGGAACGGCTCATCCGCTTTGATGCTGACCCACGATATTACAATAAGTTTTGGGAAGAAACTTTATATGAAAAAGGGAAAATGATGATTCCAGCAAAGGTCGCCCATGCTTCCGATATCGTTGAGATCAACACCTTCGAACAGCTCCGGGAATTAGACAGTCATTCCAATCATCTGCAATCTGAGATCCTTGAAATTGCCGCTGCTGCATTGCATACAGAACCTGATAATATTTCTAATATCACAGTATTAAAAAAAGGAATGACCAACCGCTCTTTCCTTTTCGACTGCAACAGCACCAAGCACATTATGCGGATTCCGGGTGAAGGAACCGATCAGTTGATCAATCGGCGTGAGGAAGCACAGGTCTATCAGGTCATCAAAGACAAAGGTCTTTGTGACGATATTGAATATATCAATCCAGAAAATGGCTACAAACTTACCCGTTTTCTCGAAAATGCCCGTGTATGTGACCCGGATAATCCGGATGACCTCGCCAAATGCATGAAGAAATTACGGCAGTTTCATGAGATGAAGTTAAAAGTCGATCACCATTTTGATGTATTTAAGCAGATTGAATTCTACGAAAGCTTATGGAATGGACGTTCGTCTATATACCGCGATTATCAAAAGACGAAAGAGCATGTCTTTTCTTTACAATCTTACATTGAAAAATATAAGGAAGCAGAGGTACTGACTCATATCGATGCCGTACCAGATAACTTTTTATTTGCAACAGATGCCGACGGAAATGAAGATATCCGTCTGATTGACTGGGAATACGCAGGAATGCAGGATCCGCATCTTGATATTGCCATGTTCTGTATCTATTCCTTATATAACAGAGAACAGGTGGATCGACTCATTTCCCTGTATTTTCCAGAAGGATGTCCGGACACCACACGTATCAAGATCTACTGTTACATTGCCGCAGCCGGACTTCTCTGGAGTAACTGGTGCGAATACAAGCGTCATCTCGGCGTTGATTTCGGCGAATATTCCTTACGCCAGTATCGTTATGCCAAAGAATATTACCGGATCGTACAGAAGGAGGAAATATAACACTATGCATACTGTAAAAAGAGCAATCATTATGGCTGCCGGATTTGGTTCCCGAATGCAGCCTGTCACACTGACAACCCCGAAGCCGCTTGTAAAGGTCAATGGTGTCCGCATGATCGACACCGTGATAGAGGGGTTACACCATAACGGGATTCAGGAGATATATGTTGTTGCAGGATATCTGAAGGAACAGTTCTACGAACTGGAAACTCAGTATCCCGGCGTAACGCTCATCGAAAATCCTTACTATGATACCTGTAATAATATCTCCTCTCTGTATGTTGCACGCCGGTACCTGGATGATGTGATCATCCTTGACGGTGACCAGATGATATACAACGATGTTGTCCTGCAACCTGAATTCGAACGCTCCGGATACAACTGTGTATGGACAGATTCTGAGACTGATGAATGGCTGCTGACATTAGAAGATGGAATCGTGACTTCCTGCAGCCGTACCGGCGGCGCATCCGGCTGGCAGCTTTACAGCATCTCACGCTGGACAAAGGAAGACGGAGAAAAGCTCCGTTCTCATCTGGAACTAGAATTTGAATCAAAAAAGAATCGGCAGATTTATTGGGATGACGTTGCCCTCTTCTGTCATCCTGAAAATTACCAGCTTGGTATTATGGAAATGAACAAAGGCGACATCATCGAAATTGATGACATCAAAGAACTTGCAGAGATTGATCCTACATATCATTCTTACGTAAAAGGAGGAAATGCATAATGAACACATCAAAACAATCAGCAAAAAATCAGACAAAACCGCAAAGCCAAAACATCGACTGGATGATCACATTACTGCCATTAGTCCTGATCATCGGACTGTGTATCCTCTTCTTCTGCCTGCCCGAACAGTCGAATGTGGTACTTGGCAAGATCCGCTTTTTATTCGGTGATACCTTCGGTGTCTACTATCTGATTATCGGACTTGGGATCTTCCTGATCTCCATCTACATTGCATGTTCCCGCTATGGAACCATTGTACTTGGTGCACCGGATGAAAAGCCGAAATTCTCTTTCTTTGCATGGGGATCTATGATGTTTACCGCAGGTCTTGCTGCAGATATCCTGTTCTACTCTTTTTCTGAGTGGATCCTATATGCTTCTGATCCGCATATTGCAGAACTGGGAAGTATCCAGGACTGGGCAAGTGTCTATCCTATCTTCCACTGGAGTCTGATTCCGTGGGGATTCTATCTTGTTCTGGCTGTTGCATTTGGATTCATGTTACATGTAAGAAAGAGAGATCGTCAGAAATATTCGGAAGCATGCCGTCCTATTCTTGGCAAATATACAGACGGTATCCTCGGACGCCTAATCGATTTGTTGGCAGTCTTCGCACTTCTGGCCGGTACCGCTACTACCTTCAGTCTTGCAACTCCTCTGATGGCTAGTGTCATCGGTGAGCTTTTCCACGTCGAACTGAATCGTACCGTTGTAACGATCATCATCCTGGTACTTACCTGCGTGGTATACACTTATTCCTTGCTGCATGGTTTCAAAGGAATCAGTTTCCTTGCCAAGTCCTGCATTTATCTCTTCTTCGGATTGTTGGCGTATGTGTTCCTGTTCGGAGGCGAGACCAAGTACATCATCGAGACCGGATTCTCTGCCATCGGACGTGTCGTACAGAACTTTTTCCAACTTGCGACTTACACGGATCCGCAACGGACAACCTCGTTCCCGCAAACCTGGACAATCTTCTACTGGGCTTACTGGATGGTATGGTGTGTAGCAACACCGTTCTTCATCGGTAACATTTCCCGCGGCCGTACCGTACGGCAGACAATCTTCGGCGGATATCTCTTTGGCTGTGGATCAACAATCGTAAGCTTTATCATTCTTGGCAACTACTCGCTTGGACAGCAGATTGCCGGTGCTGCAGATTATATTGCAATGTATCAGAAGAACGGAGATCTGTATTCCATCATTATTGCGATCATCCGGACACTTCCATGTGCACCTCTGATCCTTGCGTTACTGTTCATCACAATGGTTGCCTTTTATGCGACATCCTTTGATTCTATCGCATTGATCGGAGCCTGCTATAGTTATCACAAGCTCGGGGAAAATGAGTCTCCTCACAAGTTGATCGAACTGATGTGGTGCGTCCTTCTGATCGCACTTCCGATCGCACTGGTATTCTCCGACAGTTCGATGAGCAACCTTCAGTCAGTAAGTATTATTGCTGCATTTCCGATTGCTGCAGTGATTGTTCTTATCACATTCAGTTTCCTGAAGGATGCAAAAAAATATCTGCTGGAAACCGAGAAATAATACCAGACAAAAAGCAAGACATTTTCCATCATCTGGAACTGCCTTGCTTTTTTGTTCTTTTATACTTTATTCGAATTTTCCATTATAGCCTGGATACTCTGCATGCCCCGTCACAATTTCCTGCCCGTCTGTCGTAACCTGTATTTTGTTACATCCATATGCATCCAGGAATGTATTGCATACGCTTCCCATGATCATATATTCTCCGGTACTTCCCATGGACTGGAGCTGTTGAAGGTACACCTGATTCAAATCGAGCTTTAATGCCTTTTCTCCCTCGTCTTCGGTCTCTTCAAAAGAATTAACCTGAACGTCCTCTGAAAGCATTCCCTTCTTCTTCAACTGAGCGATCAGATTCTCTGCTGATAATGCATCCACTTGTATCGTTTCCTGATCAAAGCCATCTGCATTTTCATTTTCTGAGTAAATCGTCACACTGACCGGCTGTTGCGCTTCTTCCATGTTCGTATCCTGCGAAGTCTGCTCATCGGACTTGGTTTCTAACGATTCCTCACCGGCATTATTCTCTTCTGTTTCCGCTTCCTGATCATCCGAAGATTTGGTATCTTCTTTTTTCTCATTCCCGATTTCGGTCTTTGCCTTGTCCTTTGCCGTATTATCCTTCGCTTCTTTTCCCTGACAGCCGACCACCAGACATCCGGCTAACAATGCAGTTAATACGATTGTACGCTTCCTCATACTCTCCCTCTCCTTTCGTAACACTCTACAGTGAGTACATTGGTATGATATACTTCTCCATCAGGTTCATTCCGTAATTCTTTGATGTCGCCCATCCTTTTCCATTCGGATTCTCCTTCTGTCCAAGCCATTCCACATATGGTGCGCAGCCCTTTGTAACCCATTTATAACGGTTATCAACACATGTCTGCTTTAATGCTTCCGTCGACGCATATCCCTTCAGATGTTGTACCTGTGCCCGAATACCTTCTGCTACGCTCTTAAAGGATTCTCCTGCTATACCTCCGCCGGAAGCTCCAAGTCCCGCAAAGTTGAACTGCTCAATCTTCACATCCCCTCCGAACTGCAGATACCCTGTCTCATTCATAGCCTGTCCGAATACGACCTCTGGTTTTATGCCTTCGATCACTGCTTCGTCATATACAATCTGACAAAATGCCTCTATTGTCGGTGCATTTCCCTTCGTAAGTGCCTGTGCCGGATAAGTTTTTCTACTTTTCCGGAACATTTTCACCATCTTATTTACTACGGTTGTCTTATTGGTTCCCATGGCAGAAGTTCCCCTGATTGAAGTCACGCCCTCATATCTCAGTGAGCCTTCCGGGGATTCTCCTGAACGCAAATAATACCATTTGCCATCAATCTGCTTATATCCTTTGAGCATGGCTCCTTCTACGCCATCGCTGTTCTTCGTCGGATTAAGATAATACTTTCCACTTGACAGGGTCATCCAGCCAGTGACCATCCAGCCATTCTGGTCAAAATAGTACCAGATGCCGTTGACTGATTTCCAGTTTGATTTCACAGCACTTCCATCAGCATTGTAATACAGCCAGTGTCCGGTATACTGTACCCAGCCAGTCTTTGTCACATTCTCCGGTTCCTGCTTCTTATCTTTTATCCAGACTCCGGACACATCCACGTAGCTGCCATCAATCCATGTATCGGCTGCCATCTTTCCATTCTTATCAAAATAATAGCATTTGTTATTGATCCATTTCCAGCCATCCGCTACTCTTGCGCCATTGCTTTCCATGTAATACCAACTTCCGCTTACCTTCTGCCAGCCTGTTATCATCCAGCCATTCTGGTCAAAATAATACCATTTATTTCCTATGTATTCCCAGTCGGATCTTGTATAGGTTCCATCGCCATGACGGTACCACCAGCGGCCCGATGACCGAATCCATTTATCTGGTTCCTGCTTCTTATCTTTCACCCAGGCTCCGGAGGCATCCACATAACTGCCATCGATCCAAGTATTCGCTGCCATCTTTCCATTCTTATCGAAATAATAGCATTTGCTATTGATCCATTTCCAGCCGCTGCTTACCATGGCTCCATTACTTTCCATGTAATACCAGCTTCCTTTTACCTTCTGCCAGCCTGTTACCATCCAGCCGTTCTGATCAAAATAATACCATTTACCTCCTATGTATTCCCATCCGGATCTTGTATAGCTTCCATCTGCGTGACGATACCACCAGCGGCCCGATGACTTGATCCACTTATCTGTCTCTTTCTGCTTGTCTTTTACCCAGGCTCCAGAGGCATCCACATAATACTCTCCGATCCATGTATCGGCTGCCATCTTGCCATTTTTATCGAAATAATAACATTTGCTATTGATCCATCTCCAACCGTTACTTACCATGGCTCCGCTGCTTTCAAAGTAATACCATGTATTACTGATCTTCTGCCAGCCTGTTTTCATGGCTCCGCTTGACTGCAGATAATACGTCTTTCCATTCAGTGTCAGAAATCCGGTCTGCATGATCCCGTTCGCATCAAAATGATACCAGAGATTCTTGATCAGTTTCCAGCAGTTCTTCACATAAGAACCGTCATAGTTCTGATATTTCCACTGGCTTCCTGTTTTTACCCATTTGCCTACATAGCCGCCTGTCTCAAGATAAGTAAGGATTCCTTTGGCATCGGCTTCTCCTAATTTCTTAAGCTTTTCATCGGAACTGAGATAATTATTATAGTCATTCTGATTGCTCAGAAACGCATGTTCTACAATGATTCCCGGGAATCCGGCTCTTTTACTCTGCTGGATCACATAATAATAATCCTGTACCGAATTGTCCGAATATTTGCTTGATGTTGAATTCTGAATCTTCGCACCTCTGTTATATAAGCCTAATTTCACCAATTCATTCTGAATATCCGTTGCAAGCGTCTTTCCCTGCGCTCCTATATCTGCTCTGTAATTGCTGTTCGGATAATATACTTCTGAACCTTTCGCACTTGCCCCGGCCGAATTCAGATGAAGACTTACAAACAAATCCGCTTTCTTTCCGATTGCATACTGAATTCTGTTGTACAGGTCTGTACTTACATCTGTCGCATTTCCTACACTTGTGTCTGTCTCTCTGGTCATATAGATCTGGATTCTTCCATCACTTTCCAACGCAGCTTTGCAATATTTTGCGATCTTTAATGTCAGATCTTTTTCATTTGCTCCAAATCCACTGGTTCCCGGATCGAACCCTCCATGTCCAGGATCCAGCACAACGATTACTTTCCCCGTGGAAGTTGTTCTGGCGCCATTTTCCGCATAGACTGCAATTCCGAAATCGGAAGACTGCTGTGCGACTGCATCTTCTACGACATCGGATATATCTGTATTCTCTGTCACTTCACCGTCTTTTGTAATCGTTGTAAATGACACATCGGAATCATTTGTCTCTTCCTGTGTATCAGAATCTTCAACGACTGCATCCGGCTCCGTCTCACAAGACTGGTTCACACCATATTTTCCTTCGATTCCGCATTTGGAAAAATCAAGGCTGTACGTCTGTTCATCTGCTTCAAAGTCCAGACTCTCCAGACTGTAGATTCCACTTCCCGACTCGTCTGTATAATTCATCTCGAATACCAGAGTATCCGCATCGATCCTGGATGCGGATACCGTCTCTTCCTCATCCGTCACCGTATTCTTATACGTCAATACTGCATCTGTCAATATATCTTTCGCCTGGTAACCTGCCACAATTGTCTGTGTCCCCGGCGTATCAATTCGTGGATTATCGATTACGATATACTCCAATACCGGCTCTGTCATCACATCAGTCTCTGCTGCCGATACCTTCAATCCACATACCGTAGCAATCATCATTCCTATGCATACCAAGGCCGCGATCCATATTTTTCCTGTCTTTTTCCGCATCTTTTCTCCTTTTTTTATAAATTGCCATGTTTTTTCATTTTAACATTCCTTGGTTTAAAAGTCAAAAAATCCCGGGTGTTTTGCCCGGGATTCCGCAGAAAATGCCTTATCTCACGTAGTCTATCGTATATTGTTCTGGGTGGATTCTGCTCGTATAAACATTTCCTAAGCCTAACGAATTTGAAATTTCATTCAACTTCTTCTTATTATCTTCCGAGCAATTTATGCCCGCAACAATTCGGCTCATTCTCATTCCTAATTTATGTATTGGCACATTCATTCCCTTACTATTCTCATCAAGTGGATAAACTATTCGATATTCTTTTTCGTGTTCCCACGATTTATCCTTAATAAATAAGTTCTGCAAAAATAAATTGCTATAAAAATTAGCTTTTTCTACTTGTCCAGAAATAATAGCATCTCCACTTTGCAAAATTAGAGATGCAACTTTGATTCTTTCTGGTTCATATAATACTTCGTGAATACAATCTTTTTTTATTACCTCGTATTCCACACAAAATCCCTTATGGTTATTCGTATAATAAGCCCACATAGGTAAATAGTCCATATTATTTGAGGAAAGGCACGTTATACCATAATCACTAAAATCAAATAGTGTTTGATACTTCTCGATAACATCAGGCGAATATCCTGCTTCACTCAATTTTTTCCTATCAAGTAATATCCCCTTATATTCATACGGGTCATTTAATAAATCTTTTTGTGCAAACCATATTTCCTCTCTCTGCAAAGAAAGAAACTTTTTTTCATCTTTTTCAGCTTCATCAAGCCAAATAAATTTAATCAATTTGCTTGGAATAGTAGAAAAACGAACTTTTCTTGCTTCGTCCTCCTTTCCCTCTGAAAGGAGTTGTAAGTATTCGTTTATTTTCATAAGCACCTCCTAAATATCAAACTCAACACCTCTTGTATATATTGAAGTGGTAAACTAATTTTGGACACAGAGGGGTCAACAGAAAGAAAGAACTTGAGTTCATTATAAACTCTTGGTCTTTCTTTTTTTCGGGACTATGCTTTTTTCACAGCCCCTTTTCCCATGAACAATTATATTTTCTCAATTATTCTATTATTTGATCCATACTCCGCTTGCGTTGAACTGATACCACTTACCACCGATTTTCTGTCTTCCGGTTACCATGACTCCGCTTCCGTTCATGTAATACCATTTGCTGCCAAGTTTTAACCAGCCTGTTACCATAACTCCGCTTCCGTTCATGTAATACCATTTGCCACCGATTTTCTGCCAGCCCGTCAGCATTGCTCCGCTTCCGTTCATGTAGTACCATTTGCCGCCGATCTTCTGCCAGTCCGTTACCATTGCTCCGCTTCCATTCATGTAGTACCACTTGCCGCTGATTTTCTGCCAGCCTGTCTGCATATACCCGTCACCACCGAACAGATACCAGGTGCCTTTGATCTTTTCCCATCCTCCGGCCGGATATTCGCCATTACCATAACGGTACCACCAGCCATTTTCGTCCTGTATCCATTTTGATACTTCTGCATATTTTCTTGGAATAATCGTCTCTGTGTAATCTTTATAGCTGAAATCAATATCCACATCTCCATCGATTCCCGACACTCTTCCGGTTGCACAGCATTGCCATATGTCTCTTCCTATTGTCTCCGAATACGTATTGGCATATCTTGCGATCCATTTGTCCACATTTTCCAACTGTGTCATGTCGATCAGTGAGGAATACCAGTATTCATTGCAATATAACATCGGTGTATAGCCTGCTCTTCTGATGTCTGTACAGAATGCTTTTGCAATCGCTCCGAGCTGTTTTTTCCCAAGATTTGACTGACTCGTATCTTCCAGATCGAATACTACCGGATAGGATACCTGATACCCTTGCATTGTATTAATGACATACTGAGCCTCTGCTCTGGCTTCATCAACTGTTTTTGCCTTGCTGTACAGATAGACTCCAACCGGGATATCTGCTGCGTTCGCATTCTTCATATTTTGATCGTATTTTTTGTCCTTTGCAAATTTCAGAAGATTGCTGCTTCTATACGAATAGCCCAGTCTTACAATTGCGTATTCATATCCATCATTCTTCACTGCAGACCAGTCAACATCTCCTTGCCACTCGGATATATCGATTCCTTTTATCGTTCCCGTCTCGTGTTTATTATTGTTTACCCAGTAGCCGTTACTGTTGAAATAATACCATTTGCCCTTTATCTGACGCCAGGTTGACTTTGGATATGTACCATTGCTGTATTGATACCACCAGCCTGTGTTATCCTGTTTCCAGCCTTCCTGTACCTTCGCATATGTCGCAATTCCGTCTTCTGCAGTTGTCTCTTTCCCCAGAGTCGATCCTGCCGTATTCGTCTCTGCTTCTGTATGTGTCGGAATGCTCATCGTACCTGCCATGAATGCAAACGCTGCGGTAACGATGATTCTTTTTACCCACTTGTATTGCATGATTGTCCTTCTTTCTCTTTTTTGCCTTACCTTTGTTTTCATATACGATAATGGCATATATCATTTTCTCTGTCAAGAAACCTGACTTCTTTTGAACAGA
>OGRO01003286.1_pt1 | contig 11723 bp, 12 predicted proteins | sample 1553451 | NCBI WGS metagenome assembly OGRO01 (sample SAMEA2580021, study PRJEB22360) | human gut metagenome
TACTTTTAATGGTCTTTCTGTTTCAAACGGTAAAATACTCAATGTCCCATTTGCTTCCATTAAAGCATATTTAATTTCGCTTAAGTCAAAATAACCATTTGTTCTACATTGTTCTAATAAGTCATTCACATCATACTTGACTTTCTTCATATTTTGTTCCAACAATTTTCCGTCTTGAATTAACAAAGTAGGAGTCCCCATAAAATACCGTCTTAAATGAATACTTTTCATTGTTAAGATACTGACTAGGTAAGCAACAATGCCAAATATGACAACTGCTAGAATACCATGTAAATAATCCGACTCTAAATTAATCGTCATTTCTGCCGCAAAGTTTCCAATACTAATACCAATAACGTAATCAAATAGACTCAGTTGGGATACTTGCTTTTTGCCTAACATTTTTGTAATTAGAAAAAGAGTAATTAATGATAATATAGCACGTAAAGTTACATCAAAAAGTTCCATCCAATTGGTCTGAAATATTCTTTCAATCATATCTTATTCACCTTTTTTAGTATGAAACTTTTTTTAAAATATAATCAAAAAGAAGAACTATTTTTTCTTTTTGTTCTTCTTTGTCTTCTTCGTTTTATCTTTATTCTTACTCTTCTTTTTCTTTTCTTCTTCTTGATCCTCTATTTTTAAGATTTTCTTTTTAAATTTTTTTCTAATATTGGAACTATCATAGATAACATCTGTTTTCACAATAAACACAAGTACAATGACTAATAAGACTCCATAAATAATATATCCTAACTCAGGATCTTTTAGGACATAGACAATCGATGCAAATGCGAATAGAATATTCATAATATAAATGGCAATCACTGTTTGTCTTTGTGTTAAATTACGTTTTAGTAGTTGATGATGGATATGATATTTATCCGGTGTTGATATTTTTTCACCTTTTAATGTTCTTCTGATGATAGCAAAGATTGTATCTAAGATTGGAATAGCAAGTAATAATAGTGGAATGATAAACGAAGTCATTGTGACGTTTTTAAATCCTAATAGGGCAATTACGGATATGATCAATCCCAAAAACATGGATCCACTATCTCCCATGAAAATCGTGGCTGGATTAAAGTTATGAACGAGAAATCCCATCGTAGAGCCTAACATAATAAATGTTAATATAAAATCAAGTCCGAATTTGCCTTGCATAATCGCAATAATTCCAATTGTTGCGAAATAAATACTTGAAATTCCTGCTGCTAATCCATCTAATCCATCAATTAAATTCATACAGTTAATACAACCTAAGATAAAAAATAAAGTAAATGGAATAGCAAAGACTCCAAAATCGATATAAATTCCAAAGGCACTTACGTCTTGTAATACGATATTTCCATAAAATACAATAATACACGCTGCAATGAATTGTCCAATAAACTTGATCGACGCGGGGAGTGGTTTAATATCATCAAATACTCCGATAATAATTACGACAAAGCTGGCGATTAAAACGGAATTCATGACAATACTTTGTTCTCCAAATAACATATAACCTAGTAAAAATCCAAAAAAGATAGAAAGTCCACCTAATCGAGGCATTGGTACTTTATGAACTTTTCTTTCATTTGGAATATCTAATGCTCCGACATGTTTTGCAATTTTTTTTACTACTGGCGTAATACAAAGTGAGAATAAGAATGTTGTTCCAAAGATCAGGAACACACGCCTTATAATTTCATAGTTCATAGGTATATCACCAATTACATTTTACCAAAAATAGAACTCTTTTTCCACCTATTTACTTTTTTCTACGCAGAAAACGATATATTTTTTTCAAAATAGGCATTCCAAATTCATATAAGTGATAGCGTATATTTTGAATAATCAGATCATATTCTCCAGCAAATTCAAATACAATTGCATTAAACCTAGACTTAAATGGTGTTAAATGATCGTCAAAAGTTCCATCAATTCCACCCAAATTGCAATAGGAGCATTTCTTTTTTAATGAGAATTTACAAATCTCATATACCAAACCAACAGAGACATTCAATTTGGTAAAGAGTAGATGATTCCCTGCATATAAATACTCACTTGTTCTAAGTCCTTCGTTTTCAGGAATTAAGACAAAAGCAGTGGACAATGGAATTTCTGTTTTTCCTTGTTTTAAAAGTGCTTCTACTTCACGAATTTCCTCTTCTTTTCCCTGATTTTCTTTTAAAAAAGATAGATAAGTCTCTAAGTTTAGCATCCCGAAAAACAAATAAGATTCTCCTTGATATTCTTTCATCATTTTTTGAAAATATTCTTTATTACGTAAATGGATGTTCTGTCTTTTTTCTGTCTGGTTAATGACTTCCATGAACATATCTAAATATTTTGGGTCTGTTGTGTGAAAATAGCGTACTCCACGTTTTTCGTGATAATTTCCAATATAACTTCGTATTCTTTTTTTAAAACTTGTTTTTACTTCTTGTTCTGTTAAGAATTCATTTTCAGAATTAATTAGAGGAATATACATATGATATCGAGGTTGTAATGTTTCTTGAATGGTTTTTGTATATCCTTTAAAACGAAAACCACAATCTAATAAATTTTGGTGTTTCTTTTGGTAATTTTCAGAATAATTCTTTGGAATTTCTACAGTTTCATTTTTTTCTACTTCCTTAATTGAATATTCACGATAACAAAAATTAGGATCTATTTTCAAAACATAAGCATGTTCTTTTTTTGCTAACTCTTTTAAATGTTTGGTTAATACTTGCAAGAGTTCTTTGTCTTCATAATCAATTAACATGCCTCTTGGGATATACATGAGTTTAATTCCAAGAGGGAGATTTCTCAAAAGAACGAGTGCAGTCGCAACCAATTCTTGATCGCGATATAATCCACAGTGAAAATGTTTCCAACCATCTTTTACATTGGCCCATTGATATTCTTGCATAAAGGATAAAACATCTGCTTTTTTGGTAAATTGTTCATATTCTTCATGCGATAGTTCTGTTTTCAATTCATACTTCATTGTTATTCCCTCCCAATACATCTTTTGATAAACTTTTTCGTATTGTTTAAGATATTAAAGATCATATATTTTTTTGTATCGATAGGAATTTGAAATTCTCCAATCAATTCTTCAACATAACCGGAAAATCCTCTTTTGAACTCATATACTCCATATTCAGAATCATGTTCGTCAAAGTTTCCACTAATTCCATAGAAATTATATTTATCAAAGCCATGATTATTCGCATACTGAATCATGTTCCATTGGATAGCATACTGTGCATTAAATTTCATATATTCATCATAGTTTCCACTAAATAAATAAATGACCTCATGCCCTGTCATCATAAACATTGCCGCCGATAAGTCAAGCTGTGTTCCTTTCTTTTCGATTAGTTCCTCTGTTTCTTTCATTCTTTTTTTTGTGTTTTCAATGTTAATGGTCAATGACTTACGAACACCTTGTTTCGAATGTACGTCTTCTGTTTCCTCTAGTTTTTTCTCATATTCCTTTAGTTCATTCTTTAATTTATCTAAATAATCATCAAGATAGATAGAAGCAATTAAATATCGAATTTCTCCACGGTCGTGAAATAAATTATACATATTTTCATAATAGGTAAGTGATTTAGAAGCAAATCCTTTTCTTTTTCCAGTATCATCGATAATTTTCTTTAAAGCTGGTAACTCGCTTTTAGTAAGTTCTCTCACAACAATTCCTATTTTTTCTGTTTTTCGGATATAATTTCTCACATTAGAACGAAAAGATTGAAAGATTTCTTGATTACTTTTTCCCAGATCAATAGAAAACATGTAACGAACTTGTTCTGTGCTTTCTCTTCTTTTAAATCCTATGCTTTTTAATTGTCGGACGACGTTTTCATGATTTACTCCATGTTCTACAATATTTCCATCAATATCTCTTTGGTGATAAATTAAATAGGGATCAATTCTTAAGATATATCCATTCTTTTTTTGAACGTATTGAATAAGGTTTTGAAAAAAGAAGGAAACAAGTTCCGTATTATCATAGTCTAAAAGTGGTCCTCTTGATGTGTAAAATTCATATGAGTTCATAAAGTTTTTTTGACCAACTAACATAGTTGCTCCAATAATTTTACTTTTCTTCTTTACTCCTACAAAATCAACTGTCCATCCGCTTTTTTTTCGCAATTCGCCAATTTCTGGTGTTTGTAAAAAGCTTTGAAGTGGATGTTTCTCTAAAAACTTACGAAATTCTTCTTTTGATAATTCACAAAACTGCACATTATCCCTTCTTTCTAAGTTTCTTTATTTTTCCATAGAGTGCGAATGCAATATGATATACATGATACATAAATGGTTTGATTACAAGATCGAATTCACCTAAATATTCTTCGACATGTCCACCAAATCCACGTTTTAAATCATATAAACCATATAATTCATTTTTCTTATTGGCAAAATCTCCACTAATTCCATAAAAGTTATATTTTTTATAGCCATGTTCAACTCCATACTTGATCATGTGAAAATAGGTCGAATATGGACTTAAGAAATCTTTATATTCTTCGTAAGATCCACCAAATAAAGATAGAATCTCACTACCGTGTATCATAAATATAATTCCACCAAGCGTTAAGACTTTACCATGTTTCTGATATAATTCTTGAGCTTCTTCCAATTTTTTTGTCAGTCTTTTCACGTTTGCTTGTTCTTGTTCTATTTTCTTTTTTGTTTTATCAGGATTGATTTTCTTGTTTGGATCTTTTAGTGCAGCTTCTTTTTCTTTGATTGTATTTTCAGAAGTTTCAATTTCTTTTTTTACTTTTTCTTGGTAATCTTCTAAATCAATTTCTGCCAAAATAATTTTCGCACCGTCTTTTAAGTCTTCTAACATATGACGATAATAACTGAGTGGACGATCGATAAATCCCCTACGATCGGCAGTATGTTGCATTACTTCTTTGAATTTATCTACTTCATCTATTGTAATTTCTCTTGTAATAATTCCGTTTTTCTCATTTTTATGAATTAACTGTCTTGTTTTAGATTCCATACCTTTCATGATCTCATCAATGGTTTTTCCCTCTAAATCAAGAGCGAATGCAAAACGAGGTTGTAAATCTTCCATGTTTAAATTTTCTCCTTGATAACGATAACCAAGATTTTTTAAATTTTCAATCATATTCTCATGATGGAAGCCACCTTCTACAATATTACCATCAAGATCTCGTTCTCTAAGTGGAACATAGGGATCGATCTTTACAAAGATAGTGCCTTCTTTTTGCACAAACTTCTTGATTTCATCAGTAAATGTTTTTAATAATTCTTTATTTGCATAGTCGATTAAAAAGCCACGTGGTGAATAGATAAATGAAAAGTTACAAGGCAATTTTTTTTCTAATAATAAAGCTCCGGCAACAATCTCGTCTTGGTCTTTTAATCCAACTAAATAATATTTCCATCCATTTCTCTGTTTTAATTTTCCCCAACCGACGGTTTGATAAAAACTTCCATAGGGATGATTGGTTTCAAATGTAGTAAAATCTTTTTCTGATAATTCTGTGAATTTCATCCTTATCATCCTTTCTATATAACCATTATTAGTATAACGTTTTTTATATTTTCAGTCAATCGAACGGACAGAATCTTCCTTTTTATTTTGTTGACACTTTCTTGACTGTTCAATGGACACTTTTTCCACATATTTCGCATACTGTGTGCTATACTATGATTAGATATGGGAATATAAAAAGAGGTGAAATATCATGCCTGATGTCGCAAATATGTATGAATTACAAAATGCCGTTTATTTATACTTAACGGCAGATAGTCTTTTTACGGAGTTAACAAAAAATAATTCAATGACAGAAAGTAAATACACACAAGAGATTTTCTCTTTGGCAAAAGAAGAGGGACTTTCTTTATCATACAATGATATCTATCAAATATTTCACAACAGTCATGTCGATCATGTCGACAAAACAAACAAAGAGTTATATTCTTGTTGTCAAGACATGGAAGCATATTTAAAAACACTTCCAGATGTTATTAGTCGTGAAATTGAAAAGCCACAATTCGATGCTCCAGCAACACTGCCCGATACGATTCAAAAGATCGAAAGTGGAATCAACCGTTCAAAAGATGATATCAATACGAGATTACAACGTGTATGTCAACAAAAACAAGAATTATATTGTCAAGATGGAATTTACACCTCGATTGAAAGAGCAAGAAAACAACAAACAGGAAAACAAATTAATTATAAATCTTTTGAAAGTCGTTGTACACAACTTTCTGAAAACTATTTGAAACAGATTCAACAGAACTATGGCAATTTATTTCAGAAATTTTCAAATAATATTGATACAATTATGCAGAAAACAGTCGCACTAAAAACACCTACTATGGATGCTCAAAATGTTCGTGTTTCTAATTATGTTGAAAAGAGAAAAAAGGAATTAACGGAAGGAAATGAAAGAGAATCTATATTCCAAAATAGTTCTTATCAGGGAACAAGAGCCTTTTTAAATGATCCGGTATTAGCTCCTTATTACACGAATATTCTTTCTCAAATTGAAGTACAACAAGCGACGAATTCTAAAGTCAAACTTGAAGATCGTGCATTCCGTGTTTTAGCAGAGTTTGCGAGCAGATCTAGAGGAAATTTAAGTCATGAACAAATTGTAACGATTAGTCATAATGTGTTAAAAATGTTAAAAGTAGATTCTCATCTTGTTCACGACATGTCTGATCCTGAAAATAAAACATTTATTGTTACAAATCCTGAAACAGATCCTGTTTTATTTGAGCCTACGAGAACTGCAATAAAAGAAAAAGATGGTAGTCAAGTAGAAGAACCATATGCAGTTCCAATTGACCATGATACAATTCAAAAAATGGTAGATGGAGAACAAGTAACAGTTGGAAAAGAAGTTGTAGAAAATCCAATGGAGATGGGAAAGAAAGGAAAGGTTTTAGTAAGACAAGAACAAAAAAAAGTCTCTAATATACAGACACAGGCGTAAGGAGGAAATATGAAAATTGCAATTGGAAATGATCATCATGGTGTCACGTTAAAAAAAGAATTAGTCGATGATTTAAAAAAGCAAGGATATGAAGTAATCAATTATGGATCTGATTCAGAAGAGATGGTCGATTATACGAAATATGCTTTTCTAGTAGGAGAAGCTGTAAGAGATCATAAAGTAGATTTTGGGATTCTCATCTGTGGATCTGGAATTGGAATGAGTATTGCATGTAATAAAGTAAGAAACGTACGTTGCGCAAGGGTTTGTAATGTTCAAGATGCGTTTGCAACGAGAAATGATAATGATGCCAATGTCATCGCACTGAGTGGGAGAGTTCCTTTCGAACAGGCAAAAGATATTGTTCATACCTTTCTCACAACTCCTTTTGAACAAATAGAACGCTATCAAAGAAGAGTCAGGGATATCAATCAATATGACAATTAAAACGATTCTCTATATTATCGCAGTACCTCTTTCTATCTATGCATTAGATTCTATTAATTTAAATAATAAATTCAAGAAGAATCATGAATTACAAGTGAAAATACTCTATTTAATGGTAAGCCTAGCACTATCTTATTTAGTAGTAAATTTCTTTTATGACTTTTTTGTAAATTCATCTATTGTAATCTCTTAAACATACCTTTTGGTGTGTTTTTTTCGACATAATCTTTATTTTTCTTGGATATACTATTGATATGAAACGATTTATATTAATAACAATCATGTTTCTCATGATTCCAATGCTCATGTTATTCTTATTTCAAAAGAAAGAAGAAGTAGATATCATATATTTCAAAGATAGTCCTATGGTGCGGGTGAAAAGAGAAAGTAAAAATACCGTTGAGGAGGTTCCTTTAGAAAACTATGTTGTAGGTGTACTTTCTGGAGAAATGCCAACAACATTTCCGATGGAAGCTTTAAAAGCACAAGCAGTAGCAGCAAGGACTTATGTGTTAAAAAAGATGGAGAATACAAAAGAGCAAGAATATGATGTTGTGGATACTGTAATGAATCAAGTCTATTATAATCAAGAAGAATTAAAAGAACGATGGAAAGATGATTTTAAAGAAAAGATTAGTAGAGTACAAACTGCAGTGTTAGAAACGGAAGGGGAATTTTTAGCATACCAAGGTGAAGTTGCGCAAGTGTTTTTCTTTTCAACAAGTACTGGATATACGGAAAATTGTGAAGAGGTATTTCAAGAGAGTTTGCCCTATTTAAAAAGTGTTAAATCAGACTGGGAAAAAGAGATATCTCCTGTATATGAAGATTCTAAGACTTTTTCCTTAGAAGAATTCTATCAAAAACTAAACCTAGACTGGAATGATACAGTCACTGTTCAGGTGTTGACAACGACTTCCACAGGACGAATGAAAACACTGACTATTAATGGCGTAGAATTTCAAGCGAGTGATGTAACAAAACAATTAGGACTACGTTCTAGTTATTTTGAAATAAAGCAAGAGCAAAATACGATTACAATCCATACAAAAGGGTTTGGACATGGTGTAGGAATGAGTCAATATGGAGCCTATGGGATGGCTGAGAATGGGGCAAATTATCGAGAAATTTTAAAATATTATTTTCAAGGAATTGAAATACAAAATATTGAATAAATTTTTCTATTCTGTTCACACTTTAAATAGAGGTGATAGTGTGAAACAAAGAAAGTTAAAAAAATCAGTCATTCCATTTGTCTATGCAGGAGCCATTGTCCTTGTACTAGGTTGTGCTTATATGATTGAATCTCTTATTCAACAAGATGGATTTCAAGAAGATGATAAATACGGATATGTATCAGAAACCATTTTTGAAGATGTAGAACCGGTCATTAATTCTGATGTCATCATAACAAGACCTTATACTGATCCTGATGTCACTGTTGTAAAAGACTATTATGACTATAAAGCAGATAGTGCGAAACAAGAAAGTTCCTTAATTTTGTATGAAAATACTTATTTACAAAATAGTGGGGTTAGTTTTGGTGGAAAAGAAAATTTTGATGTTACTGCCATTTTGGATGGAACCGTCAGTAGTGTAGATGAAGATGAATTACTTGGAAAGATTGTAGAAGTAAAACACGATAATAATCTAATTAGTGTTTATCAAAGTCTAAGTACTGTGGATGTCAAAAAGGGTGATACTGTAAAACAAGGACAAGTACTTGGAAAGAGTGGAACTTCTAATGTGGAAAAAGACTTAGGAGATCATTTACATTTTGAATTGATTGATAATGGACAAACAGTAAATCCAAATGAATACTTTGATCAAAAAGTAAAATCAGAAGAAGAATAAAGAGGACTCCTCTTTTTTTCGTATAAATAAATAACTTATTTATATAATGAATTAAGGGGTGTGAAATGAATACAAAAATTTATAAAAGAATGATGGAGGAAGCTTATTATATGTTAAAAACTGGGTATACTGTTAGAGAGATCGCAAATCATTTTTTGGTATCTAAAAGTACAGTTCATAAAGATTTGCACGAACGTTTGAAAAAAGTAGATTATTCCCTCTATTTGGAAATAGAAAAAATATTAAATTTTCACAATTGTATTCGACACATTAGGGGAGGAGAATCAACGAAAAAAAAGTTTCAGAAACTGTAATTTTTCTACTATTTCTAAAGACTTTGTGATATAATAAAAAGAGTTAGTACAGGAGGGATGGTAAATGTTTACAAAAGACATTGGAATAGACTTAGGAACAGCAAATGTTTTAATATACATTAAGGGTCAAGGAATCGTGTTAAATGAGCCTAGTGTCGTTGCCATTGATTCTGAAACAAAAAAACCTCTTGCCGTTGGTACTGAAGCACGTGAAATGTTAGGAAGAACTCCTGGTAGAGTACAAGCAATTAGACCAATGAAAGATGGAGTCATTGCCGATTTTAATTTAACAGAAATTATGTTAAATCATTATATTCGTAAAGTGAATGGAAAAAGTTTCCTATCAAGACCACGTATTTTAATTTGTTGTCCATCAAATATTACACAAGTAGAAAAGAATGCGATTAAAGAAGCTGCTGAAAGAACGGGAGCAAAGAAAGTATTTCTAGAAGAAGAACCAAAAGTTGCTGCGATTGGAGCAGGTATGGATATTTCAAAGCCTAGTGGAAATATGGTAATTGATATTGGTGGGGGTACTACAGATATTGCTATTTTATCTCTTGGTGGAATTGTAACAAGTTGTTCTGTGAAAGTTGCTGGAAATACATTTGATACTGATATTATTAAATATATTAAAGATAAATATAAATTACTAGTTGGAGATCGTACTGCAGAAGAGATTAAGATGACGATTGGATCTGTGTATCCAAGTGAGACTGTAGAAAAGATGGAAGTACGAGGAAGAGATTTAGTAACAGGTCTTCCACATACGATTACACTTTCTTCTGATGAAGTAGAAGAAGCGTTACGTGAAAGTGTATACTTACTTGTTCATCAAGCAAAAAATGTATTGGAACAGACTCCTCCAGAATTATCTGCAGATATTATTGATAAAGGAATTGTGATTACAGGGGGAGGAGCTTTGATTAAAGGTTTTGATCAACTATTATCTCATGAGTTGAAAGTTCCTGTTTTTATTGCTGAAAGTCCTCTTACTTGTGTTGCTGAAGGAACTGGTATTTTATTAGATAATCTTCATTTGATTGATAAATAAAAATGTTAGGAATAGAAAACTAACATTTTTTTGATATAATTAGTGAAAAGGAGGGAAAAGCATGAAAGAGTTACAGGAACAAGTCAATGATTTTGTGAAGAAATATCATTTAGAGACATCTCCAGAGCTTCGTTATCTCGATTTGGTATCAGAAGTAGGGGAAGTAGGAAAAGAGCTTTTAAAGGGGTCTCATTATGGAAAAGAGACGTTTTCTAAAACAGAAGATTTAGCACTTGAATTAGGAGATGTCTTATTCTCTCTTCTCTGTTTATCCAATTGTCTTGATATTTCATTAGAAGAATCTTTAAAGCAAGTATTACAAAAATATGAAACTCGTTTTCAAGAGAAAGGAAATATTGGTTCTGGTAACTAAAAAAATCACATCGATTTGGTGTGATTTTTTAGGTTAACTTTGTATAGATTTTTCCACGATAAGTATACTGAAATTTATTTTGAAATTCTTTCATTTGTTCAAGAAATGATTGATACTCTTCTGACTCTTTCATCGATTCATAAATTGCTCTTGAATCTTCACTCCATTCATAATTAGAACAAGCAATGGTCAAGTACTGTTTCAAAAGAGAAATCGCTTGTTCCTCAGTAATTATTTCTCCCATATGTTCAATGCTATCTTGAGATAAGATATTTTCATATAAAGAGAGATCATTTCCCATTTGTTTGTGAAATAAATAAAGATTTTCTGTAATTAACAGTAAAGATTCCATCTTTTTCATATCCTCTAATTCTAGAAGAGAAACAATCTTTTCAAAACATTGTTCCCTAGATTCCTGAATTTCTGGCCAAGAAACAATTCTCTCTCCATTTCTTGATACTGGTTCTAAAGTATAAATCTCACTATCACAAAACATTCTCATCATAAGCACTCTACGCAAATGTACTTCATCATGCACTTGATAATTCTTAATATCCAGTTGTTTCATTTCTAACCCTCCTAGGCTTTTCAACCCATCTAATATTATAACAGTCTATACCAAGATACTCAATAGTTTTTTCTATCGTACTTGTCGATCGTAGATTTTTATTTGAAATTCCGTTTTATGGCAAAAAGCTGAAATAAGTCTG
>OGRO01003288.1_pt1 | contig 11719 bp, 11 predicted proteins | sample 1553451 | NCBI WGS metagenome assembly OGRO01 (sample SAMEA2580021, study PRJEB22360) | human gut metagenome
GAGCACCTGACTCTTAATCAGGGTGTCCACGGTTCGAGCCCGTGATGGTGTACCAAGCAAAAAGCCGTGTAAACCCAGTGTTTATGCGGTTTTTTTATTGTACAGGCAGCCGTACCTAACCGATTTTAACCATTTTTCGATTTTGACTGATTTTTGACTGACTGAAGAATTTATTCAGCTTATTGGAGCGGTATAATATAAATAGAGTCGACAAACACCCAAAAATCTGATATAATAAATCAGAAAGAGGGAAAGATATTCAGGTATATTTTCATATACTATAACAGAATAAGGCTGTATACCGGCAATCCGGGATGCTTGCCACCGAGTGAATACCGTATAAGGAACTGTGAAAAGACCGCGGCATAAACTTTCTTCAACCGACGGCATAGATTATATTCAGAAACAAAAATCTGTCAAGGTTAATACAGAGCGCCTTGGCGACCTTGACAGATTTCCGTTTCCGAATGGATTGTTAGTTATGCCGGTTGAAGAATTAAAGTAGTTTCAGAAATTTGGGGTAAATTTCGACTGCACTTTTATTGACATTTCCAGTTTTTGCTATATTTTCCCGGCAAAACCCGTTCCAAGACTGCCAAGATACTCGTCATAGCCTGTGCGGACAAGCTCAAAGCTGCCGTCCGCAAAATTAACCTCGGTAATCGATGCGTTTGTTACCCAATTTATGCTCCGCATCGGTTTACCCGTCAGACGGCTTACCGTTGCGCGAATCGGAGTTGCGTGCGTCGCAATCGCAAGCGTTTTGCCGTCATTTTCGGACGCGATACGCAGTAATGCGCCGTATACGCGCTCGCGCAGCTCCGCGGCGCTTTCTCCGCCAACGCATCTTGAATTATCTATATCGTTAATCCATACATCAAATTCCTTTGGGTACTTTTCGCCTATTTCGTCATATGTCATACCTTCCCATACGCCTCCGTCAATTTCGCGCAGGCATCGGTCGGTTACTATTTCAAGCCCCTTTTCCTTTGCTGTCGGCTCAATAGTATGCACAACGCGGCAAAGGTCGCTTGAATAAATACGGTCAATTTGCACATTTTTCATGTACTCCGCAAGAATTTTCGCCTGTTCAAAGCCTTTTTCGCACAAATCCATATCGGTACTTCCCGTGAAAATGTGCGCATTGTTTCCGTCGCTGAAGCCGTGACGGATAAGATATATTTTTGTCATATCATCCCTCCGTAGATTTTCTGTTATGTACAGACTAGCTCAGACAGATTCTCTCAAACGTCAGATACCCGCGGATGTCTTTGCAGAAAATTTTCTTCTACCGTCTGTTTCTTATTCCGATACCTGATTTATCAGTACCGACGATGTTTCTCCATCCCACTCGACCGTGCAGCCGAACGCCTCCGAAACGGCTCTGACCGGTATCAAAGTACGTTCGCCGAGCAGCATTGCTCCCGCATCCAGCTTTATCGGGACAAGGTTTTTCATCATTATATCCGAGCCGACCGTAAGATGAAGCTTTGTTGCGCCCTTTACCGCAGTGATAATCCCATGGTCGCCGTTCCAGATAACCTCCGCGTCAAGCGCCTCGAACACCGTACGCATAGGAACCATTGTACGGTCGTTAATCGTCTGCGGCGCAACGTCAAAATTGAGCTTTTCACCGTTTACATACACGGATATGTTTTCCTCGGCATACGCCAAAGCCGGCTGTGCCGCCCATACGGCAATGCTCATAAATACAGCCGCAGCCGCAAAAGCCATACCGCGTATATATCTGTTGTTCAATACCAATCTCATAATTGTTCCTCCTGTGACAAAAAAATCAGTCTTTCTTTGGATTCTTTATTTTATCCCAGTACGCACGCGCCGTCTGCTCCGTCTTATTGCTCCCGTACTCATAATACTTTTTATTCTTTATTCTGTCAGGAAGATACTGCTGCTTTACATAATGATTGGGGTAGTCATGCGGGTAAAGATAGTGCTGTCCCTTTACCTCGTTACCCTCGCCGTCAAAATGCTTGTTTTGCAGCTGCCGCGGAATCTCGCCCGTGTCCATGCTCTCTATATCGCCGAGCGCACCCGCAATAGCCATATATGCCGAGTTTGATTTCGGCGCGGTCGCAAGCAGTATCGCCGCATCCGCAAGCGGGATTCTTGCCTCCGGCAGACCGAGCATCAGCGCACTGTCAACACACGCCTTGACAATCGGAATAGCCATAGGGTACGCAAGACCTATATCCTCCGCTGCTATCACCATGAGCCGCCGACACGCCGACTGCAAATCCTCTGCCGCTATCAGCCGCGAAAGGTAGTGAATCGCCGCGTCCGGATCAGAGCCGCGAATTGACTTTTGCAGTGCGCTCATTACGTCATACTGACTGTCGCCGGCTTTGTCATAGCGGAACGATTTTCGCTGTGTACACTGCTCCGCGGACGCGAGATCAATGTTGATTTTTCCATCCTTATCGGGGACACTGACCGTCACAGCAAGCTCCAGCATATTCAAAGCCTTTCGCACATCGCCGCCCGACATTTCCGCAATGTGCCGCAGTGCATCCTCCTCCGCAAGCGCCTTTCCGCCGCCAAAGTCAACGTCTATCATTCTAACCGCGCGCTTTAGCGCAAGCATAATATCCTCCGCCGATACGGCGCGAAATTCAAATACTACACTGCGGCTCAGAACGGCATTGTACACATAGAAATACGGGTTCTCTGTCGTGCTTGCGATAAGCGTTATTTTTCCGTTTTCCGTATATTCAAGCAATGACTGCTGCTGCTTTTTATTAAAATTCTGAATCTCGTCAAGGTACAAAAGAACGCCGTCCGCACCGTCAAAAGCCTCGGTTCCCGCACAAACGTTCCGAATATCCGCAACAGACGCCGTTGTCGCATTCAGCTTATACAAAGTCTTGTTGCTGACCTTTGCAAGAATGTTTGCAACGGTCGTTTTGCCCGTTCCCGACGGTCCGTAAAAAATCATGTTGGGAATTTCGCCGCTTTCGGCAATTCGTGTAAGTATCTTTCCGTTTCCGATAATGTGTCGCTGTCCGACCACGTCCGAAAGCGTTTCCGGGCGCAGTCGGTCGGCAAGCGGCTTATTCATAAAGCGGGTACTTTTTGCAAAGCGTTTCAACCCGATTCATTACCTCGCCACGGTTACCCTCAAAGTCGGAAATTACCATGTTTATAAGGTTTGCCGTTTCACGCACGTCATCTTCCTTAAACCCTCTTGTTGTTACCGCCGGAGTTCCGATACGCACGCCGCTTGTGATAAACGGACTCTGCGGATCATTGGGAATTGTGTTTTTGTTTACGGTTATATTTACCTCGTCAAGGTTATGCTCAAGTTCCTTGCCTGTTATTCCCTTTTTGGTAAGGTCAAGCAGCATAAGGTGATTATCCGTACCTCCCGACACTATGTCAACGCCTATTTTCATAAACTCGTCCGCCATTGCCGCGGCATTCTTCTTAATCTGGAGCTGATAGTCGCGGAATTCGGGCGACAGCGCTTCCTTCAGGCATACCGCCTTTGCGGCAATAACGTGCATAAGCGGTCCGCCCTGTGTTCCGGGGAACAGCGCCTTGTTTATCATAGCTCCGTACTTCTCTTTGCAAAGGATAAGTCCGCCCCTCGGGCCTCTGAGGGTCTTGTGCGTTGTGGTTGTCACAAAGTCCGCATACGGAACAGGACTTGGATGAAGTCCCGCCGCAACAAGTCCCGCAATGTGCGCCATATCCACCATAAGGTATGCGCCGACCTCGTCCGCAATCTCACGAAAACGCTTAAAGTCGATTTCACGCGCATATGCGCTTGCGCCCGCAAGAATCATTTTCGGTTTATGCTCAATGGCGAGTCTGCGCACCTGATCGTAATCTATTTTTCCCGTCTTTTCGTCCACACCGTAGGGGACTACATTAAAATACTTGCCCGAAACATTTACCGGTGAGCCGTGGCTCAGGTGTCCGCCGTGAGCAAGACTCATTCCGAGATAGGTATCGCCCGGCTGCATTGCCGCGAAGAATACGGCAAAATTCGCCTGCGCACCTGAATGTGGCTGAACATTCGCAAATTCCGCTCCGAACAGCTTTTTTGCGCGCTCCCTTGCCAGCTCCTCTACAATGTCAACACATTCGCAGCCGCCGTAATAACGCTTGCCCGGGTAACCCTCCGCATATTTGTTGGTAAGCGGCGAACCCATCGCCTCCATTACCGCGGGACTGACAAAGTTTTCCGATGCGATAAGCTCTATTTTTGACCTTTGACGGTTAAGCTCGGCGCGTATTGCATCAGCAACCTCCGAATCTGTCTTTGCTACATAATTCAGTTCAAACATCTGATATCCTCCTTTTATTTTTTTTGAGGTATTTACAAAATACCTTCTTTTATGATATATTATACTAATAAATTAGAATTTTTTCAAGAGGTGAATCGATAATTATGCGCGAAAGTATAAAGAAAAAAACAGAACGCGTACTCAAAATTATAGATATTTTCAACAAGGAGTACCCCGACGCAGACTGTACTCTCGACTATATGTCACCGCTGCAGCTTGTCATTGCGACGCAGCTTGCGGCGCAGTGTACAGACGCACGGGTCAACACGGTAACTCCCGCGCTGTTTGAACGCTATAAAACCGTATACGACTTTGCAGCGGCGGACGAATCGGAGCTTATGGAATATATCCGCTCCACCGGCTTTTTCAGGAACAAGGCGCGGAACATTATCGCCTGCTGTCAAAAGCTGATTTCCGATTTCGGCGGCGAGGTTCCCAAGACCATGGACGAGCTGCTTACTCTTCCCGGAGTCGGCAGAAAAACCGCCAACCTTGTCCTCGGCGATTCCTTCGGTATTCCCGGAATCGTTGTTGACACGCACGCGGGCAGGCTTGCGCGCCGCATGGGATTTACGGAAAACACCGACCCGTACCGCATAGAACTTGACCTTTTAAAAATTGTACCCGCGGAAAATCAAAGCTCTTTTTGCCACCGCCTTGTGTACCACGGCAGAAAATACTGCACGGCAAGAAAAGCCCTGTGCGATGAATGTCCGATAAATCATCTGTGCCCTAAAATAGGCGTATAGCGCCCCTTTGCATAGCGCAGAATTCCGTCAGACCCAAGCTCTGCCCTAAGCTGTCAGCCTGTGTTTTTACATCATTTTTCAGTCTGACCCTGCAAATGTTTAACACAAATTTTCAAATTTTCAGATAAAGAAACTGTTGACATAAACGCCGGGTTGTTATATACTAAAAACAAAGCTGCAAGGCTTTTGAAAATAAAATCTATGATGTGTACACTCTTATAAACGGCGGATAGGTTGTCAAGCCTATTGAGTCTTACACACCGAAAGGAGGATAAAAATGTCAAACAAATATGCAGGAACGCAAACGGAAAAAAATCTTGAAGCAGCATTCGCGGGCGAATCTCAGGCGAGAAACAAATACACCTATTTTGCGAGCAAAGCAAAAAAGGAAGGCTATGAGCAGATCGCGGCATTGTTTCTCAAAACCGCAGACAACGAAAAGGAACACGCCAAAATGTGGTTTAAGGAGCTGTGCGGCATAGGCGATACAGCCGAAAATCTGGCAGCCGCCGCGGACGGCGAAAACTATGAATGGACTGATATGTATGAGGAATTTGCCAAAACTGCCGAAGAAGAAGGCTTTTCCGAGCTTGCGGCAAAATTCCGCTTAGTGGCGGCAATAGAAAAGTACCACGAGGAACGCTACCGCGCTCTTCTTAAAAACGTGGAAACCGCAAAGGTATTTGAAAAAAGCGAAATAAAGGTTTGGGAATGCAGAAACTGCGGACACATTGTTGTTGGTGAAAAGGCCCCCGAGATATGCCCGACCTGCGCTCATCCGCAGAGCTATTTTGAAGTACACGCAGAAAATTATTGACAGGAGGTTTTACTTATGAAAAAGTATGTATGTCCGTGCGGATATGTATATGACCCCGAGATTGGCGACCCCGAAAACGGTATCGCTCCGGGTACTGCATGGGAGGATGTCCCCGAGGATTGGGTCTGTCCTACCTGCGGTTTGGGCAAGGACGCATTTGAGGAAGAGTAATTCCGCGCCGGCTCAACTGAATAGGCTTTAAAGCGCTGCCTGTTTCGGGTGTTATGCCCAAAATTTTCGGAAGTTTCACCGATTTTGGGTGGATATAACCGAAAAAGGTTGCGTCTGAAACTCTGAAACACTAAACTCCCTCTATCGTTTCTCACGGCAAAGGGAGTTTTTCACTTTACAGAATTATTGCGTTTTTGCACTAATGAATCTGTACTCCGTCAAGTGCCGAAACACTGATAACAAAACTGCTGTTACCGTTTTATTCCCAAATAAAAGTCGCAGCAGTCACCGCCTCTGCCGAGGGTTTTTGTCCTACGCCACAAAAGATTTTTATGCAGATTGCCATACGAAACATCATCACTGTCACAAAAACAGGTACACAGCTCCTTGCAGCCGTATTTTACACAAGTGTCAAAATACGGACACCGCAGCATATCTATTTTCCATACCCCGCCCGACGTCTGATGCTCCTTGGCGGAAAATCCCGCAGCCTCGTTAAACAGCTTTCTCGTTCCTATTGCAAATATTGAGGGAACAATCCGATAAAGCAGCGGTATACGCATCAGCTTATCAAGTTTTTTTCGCGCCTCGCGCGCGTGCCGCTCCGTATATCCGTGTACCGTATCAAACGCGTCCTCGCGGCTCATGACCGTTTGCAGCACCTCATACGCTGCAATTCCCGGCAAAATCTGTGACTTTAAATGCCGCATTTTTTCCTCTGTTGCGTCCTTATTCTCATCAAAAAGAAACTCCAGCCTTTTTACAAACGCCGCGCAAAGCTCCTGTTCCTTATCGGGAAATTTTTCTCTAACGGTATCTTTAAAGCTTATCGCTATATAATTTGAATTGTCTATCATTATCTTCACCTCCCCAAATATTCTATAGAAAAACAGTAAATACCGCGCCTTGCGGCGCGGTAAAACGTATGCTAATCAAAAATTCTTCCAAAGAAATAGTTGTGAATAAACGGGTTTCCTTCCTCCCCGAACCATAGCCGCTCTTCCTCCAGCTCCGGTACGGATTCGATTTTTCCGTTCAGATAGTCCGTGATTCTCTCCTTTGCACGACCTATCCTTGTCTCCGTTCCGCCAAAGCGGAAATCCAGCAGCTCAAAGCCGAACGGTTTGTTGTTTTTGTACCACATATCAGCCGCCGCGCCATGCAGCTTCTTAACCTGTGTCAAAAGCTCGTCTGTCACGCCGCAAAGCTCGCCGAGAGCCTTTTTATCATTTTCCTTGTACGCATTTGTTATGCGTATACCCAAATCGCACTTTTTGTAAAGAACGTCGACAAGTACCCTGTGATAGTCAAACAGATATTCCAGGTTTCCCATATTCGGCAGCGTCGCGAGCTTTTCTGCATATTCCGCGTAGTGCGTTTTCAAATCCAGTGCGGAAAAATTCCTGTCAAAAAGCCCCTGAAGCAAATCCTGATATAAAACCTGCTTTGAAACTACCGCGTCATGATTCGGGCAAAGCTCCGCGTCAAATGTATCTATACCAAAAAGTCTGAACGCGTCCGCGTCAAAGCCGGTACAGATTTTAAACATTTTGTCAAGCTCCTCCTCAGGCTTTTCCGAATAATTGTATTCCGCAAAAAGCTGCATACCGAGCAGAGCCTCATATATACTGCATTCCGCGCCGTCATCCCCCCACATGGTCGCAAAAACGTCCTTAACGCCGTTTTCAAGGCAGGCGGAAAGCGCCGGGGTTGTCGTTGCAAACGTCTTATCGTAATTAAGCGCAACCCCCGCCCATGTCCAGATTCCTCCCGCAAAAACGATTTTACGGTCCATCAGCTTATGCGTCTTTATCATGTGGTCGTATTTTTCTTTATCTATGTTATAGTAATCCCAGTATACCATGGAAACCGACTCCGGAATAAGCGCCGACACATTGTCAGGCAGCTTGCCGTCCGCCTCATAGCCGCCGTTTTCGGAGCAAAGTCGAAAAAACATATCGCTCCACATCATCGGCTCAAAGCCGTATTTCTTCACAATCTCACAAACTCTGCCAAGGTGCCGCGAAAGCAGCTCAAAACGGTCGGTATACCCGTGCTTGTTCAGGTATTCGCCCAATCCTACAAAATGAGCCTCGTCCATACCTATATGTATCTTTTCGGTTTTAAAGCAGCCGCGCACCGTTTTAATCATGTTCTCGATAAACGCGTAGGTCTTTTCCTCGTCTATCATAAGAATATCGTTTGTGTCGCAGACTCCCTTCATATTCTCTGCAAAATTCCAGCGCAGAGCCTTTGCAAGATGCGCCAGCGTCTGAATACACGGCACACATTCTATCCCGAAAATCTCCGCATAATCTACGATTTCGCGTATTTCATCAGGCGTGTACGCGCCGCGCATATAGCCGAAATACGGATAATCCTCCATTTTATATGTGTCCTCGGTATAAAGCATAAGCATATTAAGACCCATTCTTGCCATATACCTTATAATGTCCTTTACCGTTTCAATCTTCAAAACGGCATTTCTCGAAACGTCAATCATTATTCCACAGGTGTCAAAGCGGTTTTCTGCAGAAATATCCACGCTTTCCTTTGTATCCTTTATGCTCTCCAAAATCGTAGCCGCTCTGAAAAAATCCGTTTTCGCCGCATACTCGACACAAAACTTTCCGTTGCCGCCCTTTATGCCGTAGCCGCGCTCTCTGCGTCCGATTTCCGCATCGCAGTCAATGCCAAGCTCCGCCAATCCTCTTTTTATATCTTCATTTTTTATAATATCCACCGTTATTTCCTCCATACAGAAATTTATTATATTTTAATTATACACAAGTCTATTTTTTGTCAATACAAAATTCTAAAGCTGCTCTTTCAGCGCAATACCGCAATAAACATGCCCCCAAAAATTCAATTTTCGAAGGGATATTTATATTATTTTTTCGCGTCAAACTCTGCAATCATCTTGCGCATTTTATTCATCAGCTGCGGAACAAATTCACTGTTACGCGGGTACTTTTTGAACGTGATTTTCATTCCCGCCTCATTCTTTATAATATCCTCCACATTTTCTCTGCCTATGCGTTTTTCAAGAGCACGGCAGATTTCCACGTCCTGAAGCGCGTCTTTAAAGATATACGCGCGCATTGACGGATAAACGCCGTCCTTTGACGGATATACCGAGAACGGGTCGCCCGACGGAAACGCCTTGTCAGACGAGGTAGTCATATACGGATTTATCTCGTACACGGAAAGCTGACTGAAATAAAAATTATATCCCCACTGCAAAAAGCCTTCTATATTATATAGGTACATCTGCAATCCGAGTATACGGTTTCTGTATGCGGGCATCGCAAGAAATCTGTTTCCGACATCGGTCGTCTGACCGCAGCAATAATACGCCCACTGATTCTCGATTTTTTGCTCCAAAAACGGCTCAATGTGGTCGATTGCCGTAACCGGCGTCGGAACAAGACCGTGATTGTAAAACTCAATATTCGACAGTGCGTCCATTGTTTTTGCGTTGCCGAGCAGCGGTTTTACAAGCTCATACGCACTGCGGTAATTTTCAATATGGTCTATGCTTGGCTCATCCGATATATGGAAGTAACAGTTTTCCGCAACCCCCATACCTTCAAGAAACTTCATCAGTTCGGGGAGCAGCTGACCGAGAAATTCCCTGTATTCCTTGCTTTCCGCCTTGACGTGCCAGCCGAACATATGCTTTTTCTCGCCGTTTTCAAATACATATATATTCGGGGAATACTCCAGCCCCCACTGTGAAAACAGATGTGAAATCTCAAAATGCTCAATGCCGTACTTTTTGCAAAGCTCAATCCAGCGTTTAACACCAGAAAAATCAAACGAATACTTTTCGCCGTTCTTATCTATTTTAAGCAGCTGAACATCCGGGCGCAGTTCGCCTACGCCCGTATCGAGCGGCGGAGTGATAACAGGCGTTAAAATCATATTTATACCCAGCACTGCCGCCGTTTTGATGTATTTTTCGATAAGGCTCCAATGCTCCTCGCTGTATATTTCGACATTGTGCGCCGTTGCGATACAGTCCGCATAAAACCACTGTGTAAACAAGGTTTTCTGTTTCGGCAGCGCGGTATCGATTACGTTTATGTTCATAACCGACTTAACCGCAGCGGCATCGTCCAATGGGTTTGCTCCCTCAACGGTCACCTTGACGTAATGCTCGCCGCAAGCAACCCCGTATGTATTATCTATATCAATCCACAGCACATCAAGTCCGCTCGCCCGCATCTGACCGTGCTGCTTCTCAAGCGGGACAAGAATATCCGGCATAAGTCCCGCCTCACGCGTTATATAATCTTCGTCCCTACAATCCTGATAAATCGGAAAATCCATTGCCGCGCCGCATACCACAAACGCCTTCACGCACTCGGCTATATCCGATTCGATTTTAACCCTGACGGGAATTGTCCTTTCCGTAAGCGCCGCCGTCTGATATGCCATATGTTCGCCGCGGAGCAAAAGCGCGCTGTTTTTCTCCGCAGCCGCCATGCACTCGCTCACTGTGCGTATTTTTTCCATCTCCGAAATCTGTTTGATTTTTATCTCCATTTGTTTCACCTCACCCAAAGTATAAGAAAAATTTTAAATAAAGTATTTGCACATAAGTAAAAAAATTTTATAATTTTTTGTTGTCACAACAACAGAAATTATGTTAAAATTATATTATACTGTAGCAAGAAAGTCAAGTAAAACAATTCATATAAAACAATTCACATAAATGGAGGTTTTTTGTTATGATAAGACAAATAATAAAAATCGATGAGAAAAAATGCAACGGCTGCGGACTGTGCGTAAGCGCGTGTCACGAGGGTGCAATCGGTATTGTTGACGGCAAGGCACGTTTGCTGCGCGATGACTACTGCGACGGACTGGGGAACTGTCTGCCCGTCTGTCCCGTAAACGCTATTTCCTTTGAGGAACGCGAGGCGGCTGAATATGACGAGGCTGCCGTTCTTGAAAATCAGAATAAAAAAACAGCCGCGCATACCTACGGCTGCCCCGGCTCCGCCGCGGGAAAGATTGATCGCCAAAATGCTTCCGCAGAAGCTCCGCACGCAGCACACATGGGCGGCTGTCCCGGCTCCGCCGCAGGCAAAATCGCACGCGGCAACACATCCTCAGCCGCGCCCGCAGCAGGCATGGACAGCTGTCTTTCGCAATGGCCCGTACAAATCAAACTCGTACCGGTCAACGCTCCTTATTTTGACGGAGCAAAGCTGCTTGTTGCGGCGGACTGCACCGCCTATGCCTACGGCAATTTTCACAACGAATTTATAAGAAACCATATAACGCTCATCGGCTGTCCCAAACTCGACGAAGGCGACTATACCGAAAAACTCGCCGCAATTATAACGAATAACGACATAAAAAGTCTTACCGTTGCGCGCATGGAGGTACCATGCTGCGGAGGTATAGAACACGCCGCGCGTGAGGCTCTGCGTGCAAGCGGTAAGTTCATTCCGTGGCAGGTTGTTACAATTTCACGCGACGGCATAATCCTTGATTAAGCAACCATATTCGGACAATCACAAAAAACCGCGCCGTTTAGACGTTTGACGTATCAGATCAGGCACACGCCTAATCTGATACGAAATGTTGAAATAATTTCAAATTTTTGGTTTTGGAAATGTCAATAAAAGTGCAGTCGAAATTTACCCCAAATTTCTGAAACTACT
>OGRO01003290.1_pt1 | contig 11712 bp, 10 predicted proteins | sample 1553451 | NCBI WGS metagenome assembly OGRO01 (sample SAMEA2580021, study PRJEB22360) | human gut metagenome
ACTATATCCGCGTAGAACTTTCGCCGGCTCTCGCCAAGGAAGAATACGACAACCAGCTTATCAAGGTTCGCCTGGGTGATTTTAATCACGATAAGACGGCGTTGAAGGGAGAGCTTCTTTAGTTTATAGTTAATAGGGCTAAGTAAAAAGGGTTAATCGTAAAGTTCAAAGTCCAATGTATTACAACGATTTTGGAACATGGATCCGGAAGCAGTTTCCTGATTTCCGTGTTCAGAAGATTTCGATAGACGCGGGATTCTCCTGTCCTAACAGAGATGGAAGGATTTCGAGTGGCGGATGTACGTATTGCGACAACCGCACCTTCAATCCGAGCTATTGCGACCGGAAAAAGTCGATTACTGAACAGCTGGAGGAGGGAAAGGCTTTCTTCAGCAGGAAGTATCCTGATATGAAATATCTGGCTTATTTCCAGGCTTATACCAATACATACGCCAGGGTGGAGCAACTGAGGCAGATGTATGAAGAGGCTCTTGAGGTGGCAGATGTGGTAGGAATCGTTATCGGAACCCGTCCGGATTGTGTGAGCGATGAATTGCTCGATTATCTGGAAGAACTGAACCGCCGAACCTTCGTGCTGGTGGAATATGGCATTGAGAGTGCCAATGATGAAACCTTGAAACGCATCAACCGTGGACATGATTTTGCCTGTTGCCGTAGTGCCGTAGAACGTACTCATGCCAGGGGAATCCTTACGGGCGGCCACATCATCATCGGTTTGCCGGGAGAAGATGCGGAAGAAAGTCTGCGCCAGGCTCCTCTCATCTCTTCCTTGCCGCTTGATATTCTCAAGATTCATCAGATGCAGATTATCAGGGGCACCCGGCTGGCACAGGAATATGCTGAGCATCCCTTCCATGTTTACACGGTAGAGGAATATATTGATGTCATCGTGAAATACATCCGTCTGCTCAGAAAGGATTTGGTGCTGGAGCGCTTCGTCAGTCAGTCGCCCAAAGAACTGCTGATTGCTCCCAAATGGGGACTCAAGAACTATGAGTTTACCAATCTCCTGAATAACAGATTAAAGAGTTTACAATAAATATGGCAAAAGTAGCAATCGTTATATTAAACTGGAATGGACAGAAGATGCTGGCAAAGTATCTTCCGAATGTCATCGAATATTCCCGTCAGGATGCTGAAATATGGGTGGCAGACAATTCTTCTTCTGATGGTTCGATGCACCTTCTGGAGACTCAGTTTCCTCAGGTGAAGACCATCGTGCTGGAGCAGAATTTCGGCTTTGCTGAAGGCTATAACCGTGCCTTGAAGCAGATTGATGCAACGTATTATGTGCTCCTGAATAGCGATGTGGAGGTTTCGCATCATTGGCTTACACCGCTCATCGAGTTTATGGATTCGCATCAGCAGGTGGCTGCCTGCCAGCCTAAGTTGCTTGCCGAATACGATAAGGACAGCTTTGAGTATGCTGGCGCTTGCGGCGGATTCCTCGACAAATACGGTTATCCGTTCTGTCGCGGCCGCATCTTTGATACGGTAGAGCGCGATAACGGGCAGTATGATTACCAGCAGGAAATATTGTGGGCTACGGGTGCCTGTATGATGATCCGCTCAAAGGATTATTGGACTGCCGGAGGTTTAGACGGCCGTTTCTTTGCTCATAATGAAGAGATAGATCTTTGCTGGCGCTTGCGTCTGATGGGCAGAAAAATCTACTGCATTCCTGAGAGTGAGGTTTATCATGTGGGTGGTGGAACCCTGCCGAAAAGCAATCCGATGAAGACTTATCTGAATTTCAGAAATAATTTAACCATGCTTTATAAGAATCTGAGTGATACGGAGTTGTCTCATGTAATGCGTATGCGAAGATTCTTGGATTACCTTGCTGCTTTCGAGACATTGGTTCTGAATCGCAACTGGGGTGACTTCAAGGCTATCTTCAAGGCGCGCAGGGCTTTCAAGGCATGGAAACATGAGTTTGACGAAGATCGCAGAAAGATACAGGCGGGTAGGGTGAAGGAGGAGATTCCGCAGGTTTACAATCTCTCTATCATCTGGCAATATTACGCCAAGGGCAAGAAACTCTTCTCGCAGTTGTAGACTATTAATAAACAAACTTAAAAATAAAAATCTATGAAGAAAAAACAAATGATGATGGCGCTGGTTTCGCTGATGGTTCTGTCAGCCCAGGCGCAGGCTAATTTCCAGGTGTCGGTTTCCAATCCTTCCAAGGTGGCAAGAACCGATGCTCCGGTGGTTGTAGATCTCAGCAAGTTGGGCGCTATCGGCAACATTCAGCGCGCTGTAGTAACCGTTGACGGTAAGGAGATTCCTTCACAGCTCGACGACACCAACCGCGATTGTACCAACGATGAACTCTGTTTCCTTGCCGATTTGGGCAAGAAAGAAACCAAGACCTATCAGGTGCATCTCTATCGTGAGGGCGAGCAGGCACAGTATCCGGCACGTACCTTTGCCGAACTCTGTCTGCCAAGCAGAAACCGGAAGCTGGCTAAGAACAGGCAGGATATTTATCTGCGCAGCATCTCGTTTGATAAGAAAACCAAGGACCCTTATCACTACGTCCATTCTCATGGCATCTGCTTCGAAAGCGAACTGATTGCCATGCGTGTTTATTTCGACCATCGTCAGACCATCGACCTTTATGGCAAAATCAACAAGGGACTGGTGGTTCAGGATACGCAGTTCTATCCTTCAGAAGAGCAGATTCAGGCTGGTTCGGGCGATGATTGCCTCTGGGTAGGCAATACCTACGGGCTGGGTGCGCTCCGTGGCTGGGACGGTAAAGACCAGGTGCTGTTCAACAACGTGAAATACCAGGAGCAGCGCATCATTTCAGAAGGTCCGCTCCGTGCCATCGTCGAGGTAGTGGATAAGGGGTGGGTTCCGGCTCCGGGCTTGCAACCCGTCAATGCCACCATCCGTTACACCATCTATGCCGGTCATCGCGATTTCGATGTAGATGTATTCTTCAACAAGGATGTTTCTGATTATCAGTTTGCTACAGGACTCATCAACGTAAAGGGTTCCAGCGAATTTGCTGATGGCAAGGGATTGCGAGGCTGTTACGGCAGCGACTGGCCAACAGGCAAGGACGATGGAAAGCATAAACTGGAGACCGTAGGCTTGGGCATTTATGTGCCACAGTCAGCCCTGGTAAGTCAGCAGCCAGCCAATAAGGATTGCTATACTCAGGTGGTGAAACCTGCAGGCAGCCAGCTCAGTTATAAGCTTGCTTATACCAGTGCCAACGAAACCTATGGTTTCAAGGGCGAGAAGGAGTGGTATGAGTGGTTGAAAGCCTGGAAGAAGCAGATAGAAGAGCCGGTTCAGGTTTCAGTTTCTGTCATCATCCGATAAGCCGTTTCTTTTATCATCTGATAAGCAGAAAAACTGCGCAAATAGCCAGTAATGAGCAAAAAAGCCTTACGTTTTGCTCATTGCTGGCTATTTTGCAAACAAATTTAAGAGAAAAACCCATCTTTTTTTTCGAATGCGTATGATTTTTTAGCAAAAAAGCTTGGTAATTTAAATAATTTTCAGTATTTTTGCAGTCGTAACTCGAAGATTTGTAAATTATCGTGAAAAGGTTTTTTAATTATATAGTCATATTAGCAATAGTGCTTCTCAGTTCGGCCTGCGAGTTTAAGTTCAAGCCGAACGAGGAAGGAGAGGCTGTGCCCCTGTCAGTACAGCGTTACGACCGATTGGAAAGCAGATATCTTACTACCGGTGATTTCTCAGCCCTGCAGCAGATGAACACCGATTACCCGATAGAAACCCGTACGCTGATAGAGAAAATGCTTCAGCTTGGCACCATTACCGACGCCAATATCAGCAACCGTTTCCTCATGTTCTATCAGGATTCTACCCTGCAGGCACTTATTGCCGATGCTGAGGCAGAATTTGCCAATATGGAAGACATCAACGAGCAGCTGAAAACTGCCTTCTCGCGACTGAACAGTTGGATTCCGGAGCTCCAGCAGCCTTGTTTCTATGCCCAGATTGGCGCTCTCGACCAGAGCATCGTAGTAGGACAGCACTCAGTAGGAATTTCGCTCGATAAATACATGGGCGAAAACTATCCGCTCTACAAGAAATTCTATACGCCGCAGCAGCGCAGCACCATGTCGCGCCAGTATATTGTGCCAGATTGCCTTACCTTCTATCTGCTGAGCATCTATCCGATGGATCAGTTCGACACCCGTCCGCAGCTCGACCGCGATCTGCACATGGGCAAGATCATGTGGGCTGTAAACAAGGCGATGGGCAAGGAGATTTTCAAGACCAAGTATGTGAATACAATCAACGCTTATGTAAAGCGCAACCCTAAAGTAACGGTAAAACAACTGCTCAAGGACGAAGATTATTCGCCTATAGAGGCATTACATAAAGATTAACACATGAAAAGATTTCCAGTTTTTATTGCAACTGTCATGATGGTTTCAGCAATGCAAGCTGCAGATAAACTCGACCTGAAGGCCATTACCTCCGGCGAGTTTGCTGCCTCTTATGTTACCGGTATTAACCCTATTGATGGCACCGATTTGTACGCTTCTATCAGCAATGATGGCAAGCAGGTTATCAGTTATTCGTTCAAGACGGGCAAGCAGATGAGCATCCTCTTCGATGTGAACGCAGTCAAGGCTCCCTTCGAACAGATTGAGGGTTATGTAATCAGTCCTGATGGCAAGAAATTGCTTATCATGACCCATCGCGAGGCTATCTACCGCCGCTCGTTCAAGGCAGAGTATTTCGTATATGATATTGCTAAGAAGAGTTTGAAGAAGCTTTCCCAGGGCGTTAACCAGCAGGTGGCTACTTGGTCGCCTGATTCACGCTACATCGCCTTCGTAAAGGATAACAATCTCTTTGTTACCGATGGAGATAAGGAAACCCAAATTACCCGCGACGGTAAGTTCAATGAGGTAATCAATGGTATTCCTGATTGGGTTTACGAAGAGGAGTTCAGCTTCAACCGCGCCTTTGCATGGAATGCGGATGGAACTGCCATTGGATGGATACGCTTCGACGAATCGCACGTAAAGACTTATTCTCTGCAGATGTTTGAAGGTTCTCATCCTACCCATAGCGAGTATCACGACTATCCGGGAGAGTATTCCTATAAATATCCTAAGGCAGGACAGGACAACTCTAAGGTGAGCCTCTGGAGCTATGATATGAAGAACGGCAAGACCGTGGCGCTCGATGTGCCTGTAGATTCCGACGGCTATTATCCACGCATCAAGACATCGCCAGACGCCAACAGTCTGATTGTCTATACGATGAACCGCCATCAGGACGACATGCGCCTCTATGCAGTCAATCCTTTCACCGGCAAGAGCAGGATGCTCATCAAGGAGAGTGTGCCTAAGTTTGTAAAGGAAGAGGTGATTGAAAACAGCATCGTGGGCAAGAAGAACATCCTGCTGCCTAGCGACCGCGACGGCTTCATGCATCTCTATCTCTATGATATGAACGGCAAGCTCCTGCGCCAGGTAGAGAAGGGCAACTATGATGTTACCTCTATCTACGGAATGGATGAGAAGACGGGCGATGTTTATTTCCAGGCTGCTAAGCTCAATGCGCACGACCGCCAGGTTTACGTGGCTCATAAGAACGGAAAGGTGGAGCGCCTTACCGATGCGGCTGGTTCCAACTCGGCTAACTTCTCGGGCGATTACCGCTATTTCGTCAATACCTGGAGCAGCTACAGCCATCCTTATGTCTTCACCGTACGCAGCAACAAGGGCAAGCTTATCAAGACATTGGAAGACAACAAGCAGCTGCTCGAAAAGACCCGGAAGTATAATTGGGGCAAGCGCGAGACTTTCTCTTTCACCACTTCCGAAGGTGTGAAACTGGACGGCTGGATGGTGAAGCCTGTAGATTTCGACGCCAGCAAGAAGTATCCTGTCATCCTCTTCCAGTATTCCGGTCCGGGCAACCAGCAGGTGCTCGATTCATGGAGCACGGGCAGTATGGGCAATGGCGGTGCTTTCGATTATTATCTTGCTCAGGAAGGATTCATCATTGCCTGCGTAGATGGTCGTGGAACAGGCGGTAGAGGAGCTGAGTTTGAGAAGTCAACTTATCTCCGTCTGGGCGATTTAGAGTCGAAAGATCAGGTTGAGACAGCTCTCTACATGGGTTCTCTGCCTTATGTAGACAAGGATAATATCGGCATTTGGGGTTGGAGCTATGGTGGTTTCAATACGCTGATGAGTATGAGCGAGGGCCGTCCTGTGTTCAAGGCAGGTGTGGCTGTGGCTCCTCCTACCTGCTACCGCTTCTATGATTCGGTTTATACTGAGCGCTACATGCGCACTCCTAAGGAGAATGAAGAGGGTTACAAGGTGAACCCTATCGAGCGAGTAAAGCAACAGCATGGTGCGTTGCTTATCTGTCACGGATTGGCAGATGACAATGTGCATCCGCAGAATACCTTCGAATATGCTGAGGCGTTGGTTCAGGCAGACAAGGACTTCAAGACCCTGTGGTACACGAACCGTAATCACGGCATTTCGGGCGGCAATACCCGCAATCATCTGCTTCGCCAGATAGCTAACTGGTTCAAGCAGAATTTGAAGTAGAAAATGATATGATATAAAAAAGTGAAGCCATTCCCGGCTGAAAGGGAATGGCTTCTTCATTTAATGTTCTCCTTATTACTTTGCAGAGTAAGGATAGTTTGATTTCTTATTCAGTTTTAGCGCCTTTTCTGCGCTCTTCTTTCTTGGCTTTCTTAGCCTTCTTCACTTTTACCTCTTCAACCTCTTCATCGTTTGGCTGAACAGATGAAAAATGAAAATCAGTAGAGTTGATGGTCTTCACCTGATAAGGGCTAGGCGCATCGTTCATCTGCTGTCCGTTCTTTGCCTTCTTAGCCTTTGGCTTCTGAACGTATCTTGCATAGAGTTTGTTCCATTTCTTTTCAGCCTTCTTCTGGTTGAAGTCAAACATCACGATACACGTGCGGTTGCCGGCACCTTTCTGCTCCAGATAGTCGCGCAACTGGTATGAATAGTTCTCGCGGCTTACCAGAAACTTGTTCTTGCGGGTGAAATAGGCAGAATCAACCTTCTGAACGTCTGTGAAATAGACTGTAGAGTCATTAAACGACGAGGCAAATCCAAAGATGTATGCAGTCTTAACTTCGTTCTCGGCTGATGCGGAGAGCGAGCTGAAACATGCTAATGCAATAGATGCTAATGCAATTTTTGTAATTTTCATTTCTTTTTCTGTCTTATTTTGTTTTGTGCTGTCTGCCCCATCAGTCTGCAGGATCTTTCCTTATCCTAGATAGGACTTCAGCAGTTTATCTGTCGTACTGTTCCGGAGTCGCCTTATCGTTTTTTCCTTGATCTGGCGTACTCTTTCCCTGGTGAGATGATACTTGGTTCCGATTTCTTCGAGCGTCAGTTCTGGTGTTCCTATGCCATAGAAGGCAGCAATGATTTTCTGGTCTTTGTCCGGCAGCGTCTTGAGCAGTCTTTCTATTTCTGCTCTCAGCGACTCTGTCAGCAGCTCATTGTCGGTCGGATCATCCGAATTGGCCATCAGGTCGAGCATGCTGCCATCTTCATCATCAGAAAAAGGAGCATCCACGCTCAGGTGGCGACTTGTCGATGTAGCCTTCATGGCGTCCTCTATCTTGTCTTCCGGCAAGTCTATGCGGTCAGCTATTTCGTCTACACTCGGTTTGCGTTCAAATTCCTGTTCGAACTTACTCATCTCTCTGTTAATCTTGTTAACGCTTCCCACCTGGTTTTGCGGAAGGCGCACAATTCTGCTCTGCTCGGCTATGGCCTGCAGAATGCTCTGGCGAATCCACCATACGGCGTAAGAGATGAACTTAAAGCCTCGGGTTTCATCAAACTTCTGTGCGGCTTTGATAAGCCCCACATTTCCTTCGTTGATAAGATCAGGCAAACTGATCCCGTGGTTCTGGTATTGTTTGGCAACAGACACCACGAAACGGAGATTGGCTTTTGTTAATCTCTCCAATGCCCTACGGTCACCTTTTCTTATACGCTGAGCGAGCTCCACCTCTTCATCTGTAGAGAGCAGCTCCTCATGAGCAATATCTTGAAGATATTTTTCTAACGATGCGCTTGCGCGATTCGTAATTGACTGAGTAATTTTTAATTGTCTCATGCTGGCATCAAATTTTAAGTAGTTGCAAAAATACACTTTTTTGTTTAAATACCAAAAAAAATAGTAGATATTTTTCAGAAATACCTACTATTTTATTGTTTTTTGTCTGTTTCTTGAGTTTTTGGCAGTAAAAATGCCTTTTCACTACTCAATCATGAGACGTTTCTCTTAAAACTCTTACTCTTAGTCTTTCTGCAGTGGAACAGCGAAGTAAGCCTTCTTGCCTGTTGGCCATATACCCTGGATGTAGAGCACTGGGTCCTTGCTGGTAGAAGCACTCTTTACAGCCTTCTGCAGGTCATCAATCGTATTGATGTTGTTGTCGTTGATGCGCTGGATGATGAAACCGCGTGAAATGCCACCATCCTTCAGGGCGCCGCTGTTCACCTTCATTACCTCTACACCATACTTGATGTTGAGCTGGTTCTTCTGGCTCTCTGTAATAGGGCGGAAGCTGCCACCGAGCACATCGAGGTCGGCACTCTTGATAATCGAAGTATTACCCTGGGCATTCTTCAGTGTGATGGTCTTGGTGCTTGCCTTCTTGTTGCGCAGGTAGGTGATGCTCATCTTGTTGCCAGGGCGCTTGCCATTCAGGATTTCCTGCAGCTCAGCCATCTTGGTCACCTTCTTGCCGTCAACCTTGGTAATCACGTCACCTTCCTTCAGTCCTGCCTCAGCACCGTTGCCGTCTTCATCAACATTGGCAATGTAAACACCCTCGTTGGTTCCCAGGTTCACTTCCTTGCCGTTCTCCTTCTGGGCGTTGATATAGTTCAGCACATCGATTCCCTGTATGCTCAGCATCACGCGCTGTACGCTGCCGTATTTCTTCAGGTCGTCTACCACCTTGTTCATGATAGAGGTAGGGATGGCGAAACCGTAGCCGGAGTAAGAACCGGTCTGAGAATAGAGCATGGCGTTGATGCCTACCAGTTCGCCCTGGGTGTTGACGAGTGCACCGCCCGAGTTACCTGCGTTGATGGCAGCATCGGTCTGGATGAAACTCTCTACACCGTTGGCACCGAGCGAACGTGCCTTGGCAGAGATAATGCCGGCTGTAACCGTATTGTTCAGTCCGAATGGGTTGCCCACGGCGATGACCCATTCACCCACCTTCACCTTGTCGCTGTCGGCGATAGGCAGGGTAGGCAGGTTCTTGCCGTCTATCTTGATGAGGGCGAGGTCGGTAGTCTTGTCGGTTCCGATGATGCGAGCCGAGAATTCACGATTGTCGTTCAGTGTTACAGTCAACTCGTCAGCACCTTCTACCACGTGGTTGTTGGTAACGATGTAACCGTCCTGACTGATGATGACGCCCGAACCGGTAGCCTCTCTCTTCGGAGTCTGCACTTTCTGCTTACGTGTGCCTCCGTTGCCCTGTCCCGGGTTGCCGAAGAAGCCGAACGGGTCGAAGAAACCTCCGAATGGATCGTCCTGCACATCTACCGTCTTCACCTTCGAGTTCTGTACGTATTTAATGTGTACTACAGCAGGCAGCGCCTTCTCGGCAGCATAGGTTAAGTCTACAGGCTGACCTGCTGGCGCAGCGGTAGCTGCAGGTGTAGCATTTACTTTCATGAAAGCACCGGCTGAAAATGCAAGCGAACCAACGCAGAGCACAGCCACAACATAATTACTTAATTTTTTCATGTCTCTTATTTTTTTTATTGTTTACTTTTCTTTTCCTTGGAACTGCAGCAGCTAATATCATGCCAAAAGTCAGCTTGTCATGCACCGCTCTGTTTTCCGGTTGCAAATATAGGGTCATTTTTTGAGATACGCTTCATTCTCTGCATAAATTTATTCCGTTTTAACATTTCAAATTAACACTTTAACGGCTATTAAACAAGAAATACCCTAAATTCACAAATGTTTGAATGTAAGCATGAAAATCTTAGTTTTGTATACGAAACTATCTTTTGTTAATTATTGAATATCTGTTAAACGATAGGGACTCAGAAACTCAGTTTAACCGGGAAAAAGAGTGAAAATAGCCTTGCGAATAACTAATGATGCATAAAAAAGTGAGGAATCGTGCGATAGTATCAAAAGTTTTTTGTACTTTTGCATGTCGAAAGCAGTGCTCCGGTCTGTCGCTGGCATCTTTCAGGTGCGAGAGGAAAGTCCGGGCAGCATAGAGCATCCCACTTCCGAAACTAGAAGCTATTGGTGACAGTAGGTGTCGGTAGAAGAAAATAACCGCTTTCACTTATCCCGTTGTCCAGTCTGGGGTGGTGAGAGTAAGGGTGAGAAGGTGGTGTAAGAGACCACCAGCTGGCGGGTGATCGTCAGGCTGTGCCATCTGGGAGCTGTAAGCTCATGTATACCGCAGATTGAGGGCGGCTCGTCCGATTGCCTTCGGGCTGCTGTGGAGGGTAGAGTGCTTGAGCCCAAGGGTGACTTTGGGACTAGATAAATGACAGACGTTCTTATTTTCAATAGGAACACAGAACTCGGCTTACAGGAGCACTGCTTTCTTTTTTTTCATCATCGCAGCCTTTATATATAATAAGGTATAAGATGCATTCATTTTTAAACGATTTTAAAAACTAGCAAGATTATGAAACTCAGAGAACCGGAAAAGCAGATATTAGATGATTTCGAACATAAGGTAACGGGCAAGATAGCGAAATATGGCAATGAGCCCGATTTCCCGAAGTTTGAGAACTACGGCATTACCCGCATGGAGCTGGATGATTATCTTTTCGATAAGCAGGCGATACTCGACATGGGTGGTTCCAAGCGCAGCCAGCTCACCATCGGCGGTTTCATCACCGTCCTCCCCGTACTGGTGCTGTCCTGTTTCCCGGATAAGTCACCCGTCTACGACAACGGCAAGATGCTCGCCACGGTCATAGCCGTCATCATCGGTCTGCTGCTGGCGTGTTTTGTCAAGGCACTTCTCCAGATGATCATCGCCTATCGCGTGAACCATCATAAGGAGCCTAAGATGGAGACCTTCATCAAGGCAGTCCTCTTCTACGAGAAGCGGTCGTAACTGTAAACTGTAAATAATAAACTATAAGTAGTATGACATTACCAGACTTTATGGACTATAAGGACAAGTTCACCCAGCGTGCATTTGTCGAGAAGATTTCGCATGTTGCCAAACGTGCCGGTGCCAAGATGGTTTATACAGCGCTCATTCTCTATTATACGTTAGAGAGTGACAAGGTTTCGCTGAAGGATAAGGCTCTGATTGTAGGAGCCTTGGGTTATCTCATCAGTCCGCTCGATGTGATTCCAGACGCCATACCTATTGCCGGTTTGGGTGATGACCTTGCCGTATTGCTGTTTGTGCTCAAGAAAGTTTGGGGTGAGGTTTCAGAAGATGTAAAAGCAAAGGCTCAGGACAAGTTGAAGAAGTGGTTTGATGAAGATGAGATTCCATCAGCCGATGACCTCTTCAAGGATTCAGCCACCGATACACCGGTTTGAAAAATGATAATGACCCTTAATGACTTTGACCCTTCATGACCAGAATTCTCGGTAGAACGAAAGAGGGTGTGTCATAAGTCTATGGCGCACCCTCTTTTATGTTATTTATTGTAT
>OGRO01003293.1_pt1 | contig 11696 bp, 8 predicted proteins | sample 1553451 | NCBI WGS metagenome assembly OGRO01 (sample SAMEA2580021, study PRJEB22360) | human gut metagenome
CCGGAAAAACCAGAGCAGTCGGACATGGTGGAAAAGCTGTGGATGAGACCGGAAAAACCAGAGCAGTCGGACATGGTGGAAAAGCTGTGGATGAGACCGGAAAGAGAGGTGGCGTATGCTGATCATAGAGAATATTCGGATGGCAGTGGGGTCACTTCGAGCCGGCAAAATGCGCGCACTTTTAACAATGCTTGGAATCATTATTGGTATTGGTTCTGTTATAGCGATCATGACAGTCAGCTCTTCATTGACGACATCCATTGCGGATTCTTTTCAGGAAATGGGAGCTAATAATATCACTGTTGGCGTAAAGCAGTCCAGTGAACAGGAGCAGGTTTCTGCGAATGGAATGCGATTTGGCACTTCTGGCAAAAGTGCGGATCTGGAAGAGGACGATCGTATTACGGATGAAATGATCGAAGGTTTGCAGAAGCAGTATTCCGATCAAATTGATGCGATTGCACTAAGTGAATCGGTTGGAAGTGGCACAGCAGAGCGGGAGAGTGAATCTGCGAACATCACTATTACAGGAATAAATGAGCAATATTTTGCCAGCAGTAAAATTACATTATTAGCTGGCCGCAAAATTAAGAAAAAAGATCTGACCAGTAAGAAAAAGGTGATCATGGTCACCGATAAAGTAGTGGAAAATCTGTTTGATGGAGATAATTCTGCAGCACTGGCACAGAGCATAAGCCTAAATCTTGATGGCAGTTATGAAAAATATTATATTGTCGGCGTGTATAAATATGAGAGCGGCAGCGATGTCAGTGAATCTTCGGATGAGGATGTGACAACGGCGGCGTACATTCCGCTAACGACGGCAAAGGAACAGACACATGCGGATGAAGGATATTCGCAGTTTACAGTGGTTACGTCGACCAAAGTGGATAGTGTATCTGCTTTTGCAGAGCAGATTGAACAGTATTTTAAGCCATATTATGCAGCAAATGAAGATTACGAAGTGTCGACTTCGACGATGGAATCAATGACGGAGTCGATGACAGAAATGGTGCAGACAGTATCGATCGCAATTGCATTTATTGCCGGAATTTCATTGTTAGTTGGAGGAATCGGCGTTATGAACATTATGCTCGTGTCTGTCACGGAACGAACACGTGAGATCGGCACACGAAAAGCATTGGGGGCCAAAAACAGCTCCATCCGATTACAATTTATCATTGAATCCGTACTTTTGTGTTTGATCGGCGGTATATTAGGAATTGTTGTAGGCTTGATCCTTGGTGCGATAGCGGCATCTATTCTGGGATATTCTGCAACGGCACCGGTAGCGGCAATGATCATATCTGTTGCTTTTTCGATGGTGATCGGCATTTTCTTCGGCTATTATCCGGCAGGGAAAGCAGCAAAGCTGGATCCGATCGAAGCACTGCGTTACGAATAAGAGAAGAGAAACGCTGCAGGGCACTGTATCATATCTTTATAAGCAAGATGAGAGGCTGGGGAATCTACTCCGGCCTTTTGCACTATGCTAATTGCCACATTGAGCCGATATAACCAATATAGTGAATCATCAGTTCTGATTTGTAGTGCTGATTAGATTGTAGATCAAGGAGGGAGTGCAATGAATCAAGTTAGTTTTGGAAACGGAGTTCCAACAAGGACACAGGTGGCAGTACATTCTGTAGGTGCGCAGAGTACAGATGGTGAATCGACAGAAGCAGTCGCAGCATCTGATACGATGACGCAGAGTGCTGCGGAGATGGGTTATGCACAAGATGCGGGACAGATGTCTGCTACGGCAAAGAGGACATCGACAGAGAAACAGGCGGCAAGTGTGGAAATTTCAGAAGAGGGATGGAATGCGATGGAAGATTATAATCAAAGTGCGATTGAGTATTCCATGCAATTGTTAGAACGCTTGAAAGAGAGCCGTCAAAACAGTAAGTCTACAAATACAAAAACAACAAAGCAGCCGGTTAATTATAGCTTTCGCAAAGTGTCAGCAGCGATTGCACGAGCAAAAAACGTGAATCAGGCGAGCAATGCGCTTACCTCTGCCAATTCTGCGCTATCCGCATTGCGACGCAAATCTGCTTCCGGTCAATATAATGACGACGAATTGCAGATTGCCATAAACCATGCCAAAAAGATGGTACGCGTTGCCCGCAAAAAAGTGCAGAATATACGGCGTGAATCGCAGATGGAAAGTGATGATAAAGGAACAGTGCATCGGAAGCAAAACGAAACCGGACAGAAGATAGTGCGACGTCGCAAACAGGCAGATGAAAAAGAAGATGCACTGCAGGAATTACAACTTCTGAAAAAGCAGATGAAAACGCGCAGGGAGCAGGAAAAATATTCACATCGAAGGCACGAGGGACAGAATTTAATGAGTGCCGACATGGAATATTTGCAGAAAATGATACGTTTACTGAAAAACGAGGGATTTGGAACGATTAATAATACAGTAGATGCGACGGTAGTTGACGTGCAGGCGGGTATGGCAGGTATGACAGGGGCAGGGGATATCACTATGGAAACAACAGCGAGCACAGAGGTTAGCGGTTGTTTTACTTGCCAGGATACGTTATAATACATGCATGGTCGGTTCTTTTTAGGTGACTATACATTTTGAAATCATTCTTACAATGCACAGCAATGGTCTTTCCGCAGACTTAATCGCAAAATATACAGGCAAGGATATAGAAAAGGTCAGAGCCATTATTGAGGGGAAAGGTGTCCATTGAGATGGTATAGTATTCCATCATTCAACTTTTCATTAAGAAGATTCACAAACAGAAAATACCGTCATGAACCAGAGAAGTTTTTATTTCCTCGATTTGTGGCGGTATTTTTGCGTAATATGGTAGAAATGGTATGGAGCAATATGACAAAGGAAATAAAAGGCTGTAGTGATATGAAGAGAAGTATCAGATGATCTCAATGAATAGAGTATGTTATGTGTTATAGGTGGGAAGAATATTATCGAAATCTGTACAAGTTAAAATAGATTAAAATATTAAAAATGGAACAAAATGTGCAAAAAAAACGATTAGATTGACGAAAATATAAGTATATGTTATTATGGATTTGTACATAGACGCATTGAGGAGGTAAAAAATGGGAGATTTTGTAGTTCGTTTGTCTTCATTGACATTGCAAAATATAAAAAATGTAAAAAATGGAACTATTTTTATGCCTATGGCTAATGAAAAATCACTTAGTGTGAGCGGTGCAGAGATACTTGGCATCTATGGACAGAATGGTTCGGGGAAAACGGCCGTTGTAGATGCGTTATATTTTCTTCAGCAGATAATGATTGGTCAGACTATTGACTTGAGTATAAGTGATTATATTGGTGTGGACGATGATGAGGCTTATGTAAATGCTGAATTTAAGATATATGGCAAGGAGAAGGTATATGAGGTTGGATATAACATTGTTCTGAAAGAGAATGATGGTACTGTTGAAATAGAGAGAGAGTTTTTAAAATGTGCAATTAACCGGGATGGGAAGAGAACGAATAAGAACATTTTCATGGATTATGTACGCTGCGAGTCGGAAAATATTTTTAAACCGCAAAAGAGGCTTGATGAGCTAATCGGCAAGAATAAGGAGAGAAGAACAGATTTAATTGTTGCAAGAAAGATGGCAGAGAAAAGTAATTGCTCTTATGTCTTTGGTGAGAGCAGTAGAGAGATTTTTTGCCAAAAAGTAGAGGATAAATTCGAGGAATATGCTAATGTAATACGTGCTTTGTTTGAATTTGCCTTAAAGGATTTATTTGTAATTAGAAACACTCATTCAGGAATGATAACAGCAAATTTTCTTTTGCCAATGGCTTTTCGCATAGAAAATAATCAAGTTGGAGCAAAGGGAGATTTTACGATACCTTTGACGGAGCCGGTTGTATTAGATGCTGTTAAAAAGGAAATTTTGAATGAAATTGTCAAACAAATAAACAATGTATTATACACAATTATTCCAGGGATGATGATTGATGTGAAAGATTATGGAAAGCAGGCATTGGATTCAGGCGAAGAGGGATGGAAGGTAGAGTTAATGTCTGTGCGTGAAGGCAAGAAACCTATTCCTATTCGTATGGAATCAGAGGGGATTATTAAGATTATCTCTATCCTCAATGTGCTAATTCAAGCATTTGGAAATCCATCAATCTGTCTTGTGATTGATGAATTAGATGCTGGTATCTTTGAATATTTGTTGGGGGAAATTCTTGCCATATTTGAAAAGAGTGCTAAGGGTCAGCTGATTTTCACATCTCATAACTTGCGTGCTCTTGAGATGCTTGACAAGAGCTGCATTATGTTTTCGACTGTTAATCCGGAAAATCGATATATCCATATGAAGAGTGTAAAGGGAAATAACAATCTTCGTAGTATGTACATCAGAAGTATTACTTTGGGCGGTCAGGATGAGACGATTTATGAAGAGACAGATAGCTTAAAGATTGCGCGCGCATTCCGCAAAGCAGGAAGGAGCGTTCATAATGAGTGAGAAAAAAGTTATTGTGGTAATTGTTGAAGGACCTAGTGATGAAAATGCTATTGGTGGAATTTTAAAAGAGTATTTTTCTACAGACGAAGTGCAGTTTGCTGTAGTACATGGAGATATTACATCGAATGAGTTTACTACAGTTGATAATGTTATTAGAAAAATAGACGAACTTATAGATGGTATAAGGACAAAGTATGGATATCGTTGGGATGATTTTATAAAGGTGATTCATATTGCCGACACAGATGGAGTATTCACAAAAGGCTGTGTGATGGAGGCAGAGGTTGCGGAGATTCGATATTATGAAGATCACATGGAAGGAGCTGCGGTAGAAGCGATAGAACATAGAAATAAACACAAGTCGGAAATTTTATTTAAGCTTTATTCAACTAGTAAAGTTCATAATATAAGATACCGCATATACTTTAATTCATGTAATTTGGAACATGTATTGTATGGAGTGCTGAAAAATTTTTCGGATGATGAGAAAGAAGAACTGTCGGATGATTTTGCCGAAAGATATGAAGGTAAGCTAAATGAATTTATTAGATTTATATCGGATGACGTGCTAGCTGTTCAAGGTACATATAAGGAAACTTGGAGATTTATTGAAAAGGATAAGCATTCTTTGGAGAGACATTCAAATATGCATTTGATATTTCAAAATTGAGTTTTAAGGAGTCTTTGCGAGAAAATGGTAATAGTTATATAGTGTTTCGGCACCGGTGATGGTATAACGACGATAGCACCTTAATGAGTGAAAAAAATTAATGTCATATATGAAAAAAATTAATTTTAAGTGTTGACAAATCGATTTTAAAGTGCTAATCTTTGTTTCAACAAAAACAAAATCGTTGAACAGAACAAGGTCTTTTGGATTCATCGTATTGCAGAGAGCTGTCGGCTGGTGCGAGACAGTATACCGAATGAAGGGCTATCCTCTGAGAGATGTGCACTGAAATTTCCGGTCATGCCGGATCCGGTAAGTGTCACCGGGTTCTCCCGTTACAGAGAAGCTTATTGAAAATATGTGGTCGATTTATAGGACACATATCGTGATAAGAGTAAGAGGTCATTTTGATGTGACAAATGAAGTGGTACCGCGGAAGTTATATAAGCTTTCGTCTTTGTGTAAAGATACATAGAGATCTTTATATGAAGACGAAAGCTTTTTTTATTTTATAGGATTAAGGTATTAAAAGGCCTGTAGACGTTCCCTATAAAGTAAAAAGTGCTCCAACAATGGTGTCACATCTGCAGATCTGTGTAAAAGCGTCACAGATCTGCATGCACTTTGCGTTACGCTTTAGAAATGGAGGAAAGAAATGAATGGATTAGTTATTGTTTTAATCAGCATTGTTGCATTAGGTGCCGGTTATCTGCTGTACGGAAGATGGCTTGCACGCAAATGGGGAATTGATGAGAATGCACAGACACCCGCTAAAAAGTTTGAGGATGGTCAGGACTTTGTCCCATCTTCAAAGTTTACTGTATTTTCGCATCAGTTTTCTTCAATCGCAGGTGCAGGCCCTGTGACGGGACCAATTTTAGCATCTGTTTTCGGATGGGTTCCGGTGCTCTTGTGGCTGATCGTCGGAGGTCTCTTCTTCGGTGCGGTACAGGATTTCGGTGCTTTGTATGCATCTGTTAAGAATGAAGGTAAATCGATGGGCATGATCATCGAGAAATACATAGGTAAAGCAGGAAGAAAGTTGTTTATGCTGTTTTGCTGGCTGTTTACTTTGCTAGTCATTGCCGCCTTTACGGATATGGTCGCCGGTACTTTCGTAGGAAAGGGAGCAAAAGACCTTCCACAGGCATCTGCTTATGCACATTCTTCTGCAGCATCTATTTCAATGCTTTTCATCTTAGTGGCAGTTCTTTTTGGTCTGCTTCAGAAAAAAGTAGGAGATATGCCGGAGTGGTCAAGAGCAGTGGTAGCAATTGCAATGCTCGTAGCAATGTTTGCGATTGGTATGAAGCTTCCAATGTATGCGACAAAGTCTACTTGGATCTATATCATCATGGCATATTTGTTCTTAGCTTCCATCATGCCGATGTGGCTTTTGATGCAGCCTAGAGATTATATGACAACATTTATGCTGTTAGGTATGATCATTGGTGCTGTTTTGGTGTTGTTGTAGCACATCCGGCAATGAAGTTAAATGCGTATAACGGCTTTGTTGTAGGACAGGGACCGGCAAAGAGCTATTTATTCCCAACTTTGTTTGTTACGATTGCCTGTGGAGCGGTATCCGGATTCCATAGCTTGGTATCCTCAGAAACATCTTCTAAGACAGTAAGTAATGAAAAAGATATGCCGATGATCGGTTATGGCGCCATGGTAGTAGAATCATTACTCGGTGTTGTTGCTTTGGTTGTCGTTGGTGCAGTAGCTGTTAATGGAACAAAACCAGAAGGTACACCATTTGCTATCTTCTCAGCAGGTGTTGCAGGATTCTTAGAAAAATTTGGTATTCCGGTACAGATCGCAACGGTATTTATGACAATGTGCGTATCTGCGTTGGCATTGACTTCATTGGATTCTGTTGCTCGAATCGGTAGAATGTCTTTCCAAGAATTATTCTTAGGAGATACGACAGATCCGGAGAAAATGACACCGGTACAGCGTGTACTTACAAATAAATATTTTGCAACAGTAATTACATTGTTCTTTGGTTACTTATTAACACTTGGTGGATACAACAATGTATGGCCACTCTTTGGTTCAGCAAACCAGTTGCTTGCTGCCTTGGTATTGATCGCGCTTGCGGTATTCTTAAAAACAACAGGTCGTACCGGATGGACTTTGTATATCCCAATGTTTGCTATGTTAGCGGTAACATTTACTGCATTGGTTCAGAAGTTTATCGCATTAGTACAGAATGTATCTGCTGGTCAGGCTACATTCTTAGTAGATGGTTTGCAGTTGATCGTAGCGATCCTGTTGATGGTACTTGGTGTATTAGTAGCATTTAGCTGCTTGAAGAAGCTCTTCACTGCTAAGAAATCAGCAGAGGCGTAAGGAGTTAGCCAAGCGATTAGTAATCAGCAGAAGCGTAAAAGGTTGGCGGAGCGATTACTAGAGACTTTGGATTACGTGATTTCTTATTTTGTTAAGTCTCTGATGAATACATGCCTGAAGGAATGTCTGAGATGTCCCGGTTTAGCAAGATATCATTCATTTAATGAGGTATGGGAAGTTTAAATAGGTTAATGAAAGAGAGTTTGTTATATGTCGCTGGAAAGACAATATAACAAACTCTTTTTTTTTGAACTGATTGATCAAAATATAGTAAATAAAAACGAACAAATATTGTGAGATGTGTACAATTTTGATGTACAAAAATATGAAATGTGCCAATAGTAATTTTTGACTGAAAATGATATAATGCCACATACGAAATGATAAACACAGCATATTTTAGGGAAGAGGAGATTACTATATGGCAATGAAAATGAAGAAATATGAGGAACTGGAACTACGAGACGACTTTATGTTTAGTCGGATCATGAGCAATCCTAAATTTGTGAAACCGCTTTTGGAGACGATCTTAGGTGTAAAGATACGAAAGATCGTATATCCGCAAACACAGAAAACCATTGATCTGTCCCTACAGGCGAAAGGGATTCGGCTGGATGTATATGTGGAGGATGATCAGAACACAGTATTCAATCTAGAAATGCAGACATCTGATGGCGCAAACCTGCCGAAGAGGATGCGCTATTACCAGGGGATGATAGATCTTAATATATTGGATAAAGGTCAGGATTATACGACATTAAAGAAAAGTTACGTAATCTTCATCTGCACATTTGATCCATTCGGAGAAGGCCGTCATATTTACACATTTTGTAATACATGTCAGGAAAATACAGCATTGACATTAGACGATGACGCAGTTAAGATAATCTTAAGTACAAAGGGAACAATGGACGATGTGAGTCCCGAAATGAAACGGATTTTGGATTATATTGATGGAAAAGGTGCGTCGGACAAATTTACAGAGGAGCTGGAGGAAGCAGTGTGTTCGGCCCGCCAAAACGAGAGATGGAGGTTGGACTATATGACATTAGAATATGAATATCGTCAGCGCTACCTAGAGGGAAAGGAAGAAGGCTTAAGGAAAGGTGAAGAAACGGGAACAGCCAAAACAAGGGAACGAACGATTCAAAAGTTACATGAACGGGGTGAAAGTATTGCATCTATTGCGGACATTGTAGAGTTGAATGAAGAAGAGGTTAAGCGTGTAATATCTGAGTTAGCGTAATTAAGTTTTCGGAAAAATAAATATTGAAAAGTATAATGTACCCTATAAGGTGGACACGATGAAAAGGGGGATGCCCCTATTAAGTGGACATGTGAAAAAGGAATCAAATCCTATAAAGTAGACACTGGTTAAAGGCAATAAATTAATAAAACTTCTCGTTTCCTATAATTTCTAAAATGGAGCAAAAGAACTAAATTTCTCTAACAGGCGGTTTTTTATTGTTTGGTGGTAATAACGTATTATAATGCAAGAGATGATGGTAACGGAGAGATCCGTGGCATTCGTGGTGGTCAATATATGAAGGATTTGCGTACAGAAAAGGGGATTATTATGAGTAAAAATATAAAAGTTACAATGACAGCAATATTTTCCATGTGTATTCTTTTGGTGGCAGCTGCAGGAGTAAAAGCGGACAGCAACTTGCAACAAAAGACAGTGCATATATTGACAAAGCAGGAAAAGGAACAAAAACAGGAGTTACAACAAATAAAAAAAGAACTTACGAATCACTCAAAATCGTATCAGAAAAATGATACAGAAGGAGAGACGGTTGAAGAACAAGAAAGTGCTTTGGGAAAAGAACAGTACGATTACAGTAAAGCGTTTCGGGTACAGTTAGTAGATGATCTGATGATTACAGCGTATAAGAAAAAGGGGAAAAATATCGACAAACTATTTGGTGATACTTACGAATGGTATGTTCCCTACACAACGAAATCAGGGCGTGCAGGAATTACAATGTTGCAGAAAGTGAACGGCAAATATCAATGGATGTCAGAGTCAGACGATGGGGAGATTGGTCAAACCGTTTTAAATAAAGACAAAGTTGCTTCGGTGGTTACTAAAGTAATCAGCGCAAAGAATACGATAAAAGATATTCGTTTGTTAAGAAATGAGTTGTATTATTTAAATATGATATATGTAAAATGTGCAAAAGAAAGTTATATGATACCTTTTGCAGATGCACCGGATGTGTTTAATGCTAAAGTTGGGAAAAAGGGACTTGTTAATGGAAAAGTATATACAACAAAAGAATTTATGAGTCTTATGAATACCATGTTTGACGAACAATTGTTGTTGAATGCAGATCCCGATACTTCCGGGAATGCATTACCCTATAGACAAAAATCTTCAAAATATATGGGATTTGTTATTTTGTTTCTTATTTGCGGCGGTGCGGCTATCATTGGATGCAGATTATTTGACAGACAGTATACAAGGTGATACATTAAAATATAAGGCATATCGGTTACAAGCACAGGTCTATATGTAGCAGTAGATAAAAGGGAGAGCAAAGTTTCAGATTACAAAGTAGCAATTTATCAAGTACAGTTAAAATAGTGATTGCAAGGAGGGGGATTATGAAAAGAGCAGGTTATATTATTACACTAATGATCGCATTTTGGATGGTAGCAGGGGGATTGTTTTTTGCACAAAGTGTACAGGCAAAAGTAGTCTCTGGAAGCTGTGGTGGTGAGACAAAATACCGCTATGACAGCAAGTCGAAGAAGCTGGAACTTTATGGACGGGGAGTTGTGTCGCAAACCATTCGTGTAGATGAACAACTTAGCCGTAAAAACAGATACTTTCAGGTGAAAAAATTAGTGATACGACAGGGGATTACAGCAATCAAAGATTCTTCGGTTCTTCAATATGCGTCCGAAGAAGAAAGAGGAATATCTGATGATTATGAGCCCGGCTGGGGTTTTGATGTGTGGAGAGGTCTGGGTGATGCAACTGAAAAATTATATGTGGAATTACCGGAAGGATTCACCACGATTACAGCCAACATGTTTGGTGATATACAGGTAAGGGAAATCTATATTCCGGCAAGTGTGACAAAAATTGAAGAAGGGGCATTTGGGGCACAGATTTATCTTACAAGTATTCGAGTCTCTTTTAACAACTCAAAGTACAGATCGCAAAATGGTGTTTTATATAATAAGAAAATGACAACACTTATCTGTTATCCGATGGGAAAGGAAGGTCGAACCTTCGTTGTTCCTGATACTGTTCGTCAGACAGCACCACTATCATTTAAGGGAAATTATTATTTGAAAAAAATTGTCTTACCGAAGAACTTACACAAATTAGGAGAAGGAAGTTTCTTTGATTGTATTTTACTTAAGGATGTGAATTTGGAGACACTTAATCATCTGGAGCGAATTTCAGATTATTACAACAAGTCTGATGTGCGAGTGATACATTATTATGATTCGGAGAATGAAGATCCTTATGATCGCTATGTGAATGGCGTGGACTATTTTGCGTTAGATCATGATGAGGGACAATTCGATGGCTATTTGAAGAGATATGGAACTTTTGCAGGGACAGGAATTACGAGTTTTCGTATGCCGTCAAACTTACAATATATTGCACCGGAGACATTTAGAAATTGTGAGCAGTTGAAAACATTTTACATTGGCAAAGCATTTCGCGGAAAGATCAATTATGGCGAAGAAGGAGATCCGGATACGCTGTTTTTGTATTATGCACCGATCAGATTGATCCAGATTGATAAGGAGAATACGTCATATCAGTTGCAAAACGAAATTTTATATACGAGGGATGGTCACATTCTTTGCCAAGCACTCAAAAATGACAATGCAGATTCTCAATTGACAATTCCATCCTGTGTGACGGAGATTGCGGATGGTGCCTTTTATCGTAATAGTGAGTTTGGGGCGATTGAAGTGAAGGGGAGTCTTGAAAGAATTGGAATCTCGGCCTTTGCTTGCGCTGATGTCGGTAGTTTTTATGTGAAAGGTGGGGTAAACTATTTGGATCGCGGAAGCTTTTATCAGAGTGCTATTTCCGAATGGCGATGTCATGGAGGGGTGAAAAAGTACGAGAAAAGTGCATTTCAGGATGTTGATGCAACAAACGGATATGCGATAGATATGAATGCAATAACAAAATTATATCAAGAACTCTTATATGTGAATG
>OGRO01003296.1_pt1 | contig 11690 bp, 11 predicted proteins | sample 1553451 | NCBI WGS metagenome assembly OGRO01 (sample SAMEA2580021, study PRJEB22360) | human gut metagenome
CGCAAGTGGGTATTGCAGGATCTACCAAAGTAGGCGAATGGTGTATGTTCGGCGGCCAGGTAGGCATTGCAGGACATATCCATATTGGAAACAAAGTGAACCTCGGAGCACAGTCTGGTGTTCCCAGCAATATTAAGGATGGCAGCCAGTTAATCGGTACTCCTCCCATGGAGCTGAAACAATACTTCAAAGCCTCCGTTGCCCAACGGAACCTACCGGATATGCTAACAGAACTCCGCCAGCTCCGTAAAGAACTGAATGAATTAAAACAACAAATAAATAAGTAACAAATGTTGAAACAAAAGACTCTGAAAGACAGTTTTTCCCTCAGTGGTAAAGGCCTTCACACGGGACTTGACCTGACCGTTACTTTCAATCCTGCTCCGGACAACCACGGATATAAAATCCAGCGCATCGACGTGGAGGGACAACCTACCATTGATGCGGTTGCGGACAATGTGACTGAAACCACTCGCGGCACCGTCCTTTCCAAGAATGGTGTGAAGGTTAGCACTGTAGAGCACGGCATGGCAGCCCTTTACGCCTTAGGCATAGACAACTGCCTGATACAAGTCAACGGTCCTGAGTTTCCCATTCTGGACGGTAGCGCCCAATATTATGCACAAGAAATAGAGCGCGTAGGTACAGAAGAACAAAATGCCGTTAAAGATTTCTATATCATCAAGTCAAAAATCGAGTTTCGCGATGAAAAGACCGGTTCTTCCATTATCGTGTTGCCCGACGAGAACTTCAGTCTGAATGTACTGGTATCTTACGACTCGACCATCATTCCCAATCAGTTTGCAACGCTGGAGGATATGTCGAAATTCCGAGATGAAGTAGCCGGCAGCCGTACATTCGTATTCGTACGCGAGATCGAACCACTGTTGCAGGCCGGTCTTATCAAAGGCGGTGATTTGGACAATGCCATCGTTATCTACGAACGAGAAATGTCTCAGGAAGACTTCGATAAGTTGGCCGATGTGATGGGAGTTCCCCACATGGATGCCAAGCAACTGGGTTATATCAACCACAAACCGCTGGTATGGGCCAATGAATGTGCCCGTCATAAACTGCTCGACGTAATCGGTGACTTGGCTTTGATAGGCAAACCTATCAAGGGACGTATCATCGCTACCCGTCCGGGACATACCATTAATAACAAGTTCGCCCGCCAGATGCGTAAGGAAATCCGCCTGCATGATATACAGGCTCCGACTTACGACTGTAACCGCGAACCCGTCATGGACGTAAACCGTATCCGCGAACTGTTGCCACACCGTTACCCATTCCAATTGGTAGACAAGGTGATTGAAATAGGTGCCAATTATATTGTAGGCGTGAAGAATATCACTGCCAACGAGCCTTTCTTCCAGGGGCACTTCCCACAGGAACCGGTAATGCCGGGTGTGTTGCAGGTTGAAGCTATGGCACAGGTAGGCGGTCTGCTTGTATTGAACTCCGTAGACGAACCCGAACGCTACTCTACCTACTTCATGAAGATAGATGGTGTGAAGTTCCGTCAAAAGGTAGTGCCGGGTGACACCCTTATCTTCCGCGTAGAACTGCTTGCACCTATCCGCCGTGGCATTTCCACGATGAAAGGTTATGCGTTCGTAGGCGAGAAAGTGGTTTGCGAGGCAGAGTTTATGGCACAAATAGTTAAGAACAAGTAAAAGGATTTATGATTTAAGATTTATTCGTGGCTAATAATAAGCGCGAATATCTCATAAATTATAAATCATAAATCATAAATCAGCATGATAAGTCCCTTAGCGTATATTCATCCCGAGGCAAAAATCGGGGAAAACGTAGAGATTGCTCCTTTTGTATTCATCGACAAGAATGTGGTAATCGGCGATAACAACAAGATTATGGCAAATGTCAACATTCTGTACGGTGCACGCATCGGCAATGGAAACACCATTTTCCCGGGAGCCGTTATCGGTGCTATTCCCCAGGATTTAAAGTTCAGAGGGGAGGAAAGCACTGCTGAAATCGGAGACAACAATATCATACGTGAAAACGTAACTGTCAACCGCGGTACAGCTGCCAAAGGCAGAACCATCGTCGGTAACAACAATCTCCTGATGGAAAGTGTACACGTGGCCCACGATGCTCTGATAGGCAACAGCTGTATCATTGGCAACTCTACAAAAATGGCGGGTGAAATTGTCATCGACGATTATTCCATCATCAGCGCCAATGTACTGATGCACCAATTCTGCCATGTGGGCGGTTATGGAATGATACAAGGCGGCTGCCGTTTCAGCAAGGACATCCCACCGTACATCATTGCCGGACGCGAGCCTATCTGCTATGCGGGAATCAATGTGGTAGGGTTACGCCGCCGTGGCTTCTCCAACGAGACCATTGAGAAAATCCATGATGCCTATCGTATTATCTATCAAGGCGGTCTGAACAATACGGATGCCTTGAAGAAAATCGAGGATGAAATGGAAATGACACCGGAAATAAGCTATATCGTAAACTTTATACGTGAATCAGCCCGCGGCATTATCCCCGCAGGAAAATGAAAAACGTATGATTTACACAAAGTCAGAAATCATAAATTATAAATCATCATGATCTACAGATTTACAATCATCTCTGATGAGGTGGACGATTTTGTCAGAGAAATACAGATAGACCCGGAAGCTACCTTTTATGACTTCCATGAAGCGATTCTAAAGTCGGCAGGCTACACTAACGACCAAATGACGTCTTTCTTCATTTGCGATGATGACTGGGAGAAAGAGAAAGAAATTACGCTGGAAGAAATGGATGACAATCCGGAAATGGACAGTTGGGTGATGAAAGAGACCCAGCTGAGCGAACTGGTTGAAGACGAGAAGCAGAAACTTCTCTATGTATTCGATTATATGACTGAGCGCTGCTTCTTCATCGAGCTTTCTGAAATCATTACCGGAAAGGAAATGAAAGGAGCCAAATGCACCAAGAAAGCAGGTGAAGCTCCCAAGCAGACCATTGATTTTGAAGAGATGGCAGCTGCTGGCGGTTCCCTTGATTTGGACGAAAACTTTTACGGCGACCAGGACTTCGATATGGAAGATTTCGACAAAGAGGGTTTCGGCGGTTTGGACGAAGCCGGAAACTCCTTTGAAGAAGAGAAATATTAAACAGACACACCATACAGATTTCTTTTAGGCACGGATTACACGGAAACACACGGTTGTTATTGAATATTCCGTGTAATCCGCGTAATCCGTGCCTATTTTTTTACCCGCATGCACACCCTAATCGTACTTATCGGTCCCACCGGAGTAGGCAAAACAGAGCTCAGCCTCCGATTGGCAGAACATTTCCATACTTGTATCGTCTCGGCCGATTCGAGACAACTCTATGCAGATTTAAAGATAGGCACGGCTGCCCCTACACCGGAGCAACTGCAACGGGTACAGCATCACTTCGTCGGTACCCTGAAGCTGACAGACTATTACAGTGCCGCCCAATACGAAGCGGAAGTGATGAAGCTGCTGGAAGACCTGTTTACAAAGCATAACACCGTACTGCTGACCGGAGGCTCAATGATGTATGTAGATGCAGTCTGTAAAGGAATTGACGACATTCCGACCGTAGATGCCGATACACGCCAGCTCATGCTGCACAAATACGAAACAGAAGGTCTGGAAAGACTTTGTGCGGAACTTAAGCTGTTGGATCCGGAATATTACAAAATAGTAGATTTGAAGAATCCCAAACGCGTAGTCCATGCTTTGGAAATCTGCTACATGACGGGAAAGGCCTACACTTCCTTCCGCACTCAACAAAAGAAAGAACGCCCCTTCCGTATCATCAAAATAGGATTAACACGTAACCGGGAAGAGCTTTATGAACGCATCAACTGCCGGGTGGACCAAATGGTGGAAGAGGGTTTAGTGGAAGAAGCGCGCATGGTCTACCCGCATAAAAGTCTAAATTCCCTAAATACAGTAGGCTACAAAGAAATATTCAAGTACCTGGATGGTGAATGGACATTACCCTTTGCCATCGAAAAGATAAAGCAGAACTCACGCATCTATTCCCGTAAGCAAATGACCTGGTTCAAACGAGACGAGGAAATCCACTGGTTCCACCCGGAGCAGGAAGGGGAAATACTGGAATACTGTCATTGTTCCATCAAAGGCGTATAAGCCTTTCGGACAAGTGCTTCCACATCTTGATAAAGCTTCTGCATTTCTTGAGAATCAATGCTTCCTTGCTGTCTCCAGCTGTCCAACAATAGGCATGTACGGCGAAACACCTCTGCCTCTACCGTAACAAGCTGCTGCATATAGCCATTATTCTCCATATTGTACAGTTTTTCCCAATTCAGATAACGATTGGTTCCCATCCCCTGATTATAACAAAAGACATTGTTGGAAAGCCGGAGTGACCAATCACTGAGCGGAGCGGCGGCACACGCCTTGTCCCAACATACCATCGGAGGCAGAAGTCTATCCGCATCCTTCACCCAAAGCGGCACGGCAATACCCGTAGGAGGATATCCCAGCATTGTCCACATCGTAGTAAGTTCCGCCTTCTCACCCGGTTTTACGCCCTGCACCACAATGGAACAAGAAGTACTGTTACGGGGAATAAAATCCTGGTCGACAAACCAACCGGAACCTTGCGGGCGATTAAACTTCCCGCTCTTCAAATCAATATCGAGCATGCCATTGCGAAACGAACGTGAAAGATCATTGAAGATACCCTGCGGCGTAATTCCCCCCATTGCAGAAGCTCTCATCAGTACCCGGTCTGCCTCCATATAGCGCACATAACCCGCCCCCCGATTCACTTCACCGGCAAAAAGAGAAGTTGGTACGGGCAATGTAGCCGTAAGGAGCATCTTTGGGATTATTGGCATCATACATCGTATATTTATAATAATCCACCTCAAACATGGCGGCAGCGCCTTGAGCGTCGATTACGCCAAAATTGGCCTCTATCAAGCTGGGCTTGGAAATGGTATCGAGGAAATGGCAGAAATCCTCCACCGTGGCACAAACCTCCAAGGCACGGTAGATAATCCTCCCGTTGGCTGCCCCCCGTTCTTCCCCATCTTTCACTTCCACCAGATTGTAGGATTGGGTGTTCATCAAGGCAAAACCAACGGAGTTTGTACCCATCCATGCCTCTTTCAAGGCAGGAAAGTTAGCACTATTCACATCGGCAATGAAGTTATACTTCTCCCCTTTTATATAAGCAACATGATTTCGCAGATAGTCCGTATCACGGTTTTTCCATAGCAACGGACGGCCGTCAGGAGTAACCTTTCCAGAAACGACGGCAGATGTACAAGCCAGAACCGGCTCAGCAGTGAGTGCCGCAAGCAGTCCCCATATTAAAAAAAGATGTTTTATCATAACCTTGCCTTCCTTAGATTTATATTCGCAAAGGTATGATAATCTGTGAAAGGGCAAAAGAAATCCTCTGAAATCCTTATCCCCTATTCATCAGGAAAGAATTATTCGCTGACAAGTTTCTGCAACTTATCCTGCATATACCGAAGTTTCGCAGTTCCAGTACCTTGTTCTATATGACGGATAATGCCTTTCTTATCCACCAGTATAGTGACCGGCATACCACTCACATGAAAGGTCTCGAAGAAAAACAAATCATCGGCTATCTGGGTAAAGAGGAAAGGACGGCTCTCTACAATTTTCTTTATTTGTGCAGCACTGTCAAAAGTCGTAGCAAGATAGGTTACATCAGGATAGACTTCTATCCATTTGTTCAGCTCCGGCATTTCACGGATACAAGGACCACAGCCGGTATACCAGAAGTTCAAGACCATAGGACGTCCCGTCACATCGGCCTTGCTCCACTCCTGTCCTTCTATGTCTTTCACTTTGAATTCCGGAAAAGCCTTTCCTATCCATTCTTCCTTCTTCAAAGTCTGTACGGCACCGCCTATCGGCAACTTCTTCCCCGTTCCTCCACGGTAACTCATCAAGAAAGCTTCCGCACCAGGCACCTCGTCGGCAGGAGTAGCATATTCTCTCACCTCCTCAGACAGCACAATGCCCTTGCGCAAGCGGAGTTCCGTAACCTCGTGTCTCGCGCCGTCCTCATGTATTATGAAAGCCGCCACGTTGTCCGAACCCACACCAGGCGGCATGCCTTCGAAGAAAAGCCCGCCCACCAAATAATATTTCTTACCGGCTGTCTGGGCAGAGCAAAGCCCTGCCCCCACAGCTACCAGAATCAGAAACAAAGAGAGAATTTTCCTTATCATAATTGTTAGAGACTATTCACTTTTCAGCGTAATCGTAAGCTTGGGCTGCACCTTCACTTTGCCGGTAGCCATGCCTATATACGAAACAACCAATACAGCATCCTTAGAAGGTACAGAAAGGACAAAATTGCCATTGACATCGGTAACGCTTCCCGTAGTGGTACCTTCTATCAGAACAGCCGCACCGATAACAGGCTCACCCTGCTCATCCACCACTTTGCCTTCCACTTTCATATTGCCTTTGGCAATGGTCTTTTCTACAGCTTTAGTTTTTTTAGTAGTGATGTAAATCTCACCTTTTCCACCTGCCTCTTTCTTCACCTCAATGCCCTCAATATTCTCGGCAGGTATTAAATCATCGATAGTTTTAGTACCCAAGTCAACCTTTTCTCCATCAATATAGACAGTCTTTATTAAATCAAGACTACTCTTATGCTGTACTTTAGCATTCTCTGCCACCTCATTACCCCGGCGGATAACCATACCCGGAGTTCCTTGTTTCAGGGTTATCAGAACAACGCCATTCTGTCCCTCTTCTCCATATAAATCCGTGGCAGATTTATCTTTCAAAACCGTTACACATTCTATCTTATCAGGATTCAATGCACTCATGACAGATGGCGTCACCTCTTTTCCATCCACAATATACAATGGCTCTTTCCCATTACCTGCATATCCTTCAACTGTAATACCATTGGCAGAAGAAGTTTTTTCAAGTTTGTCGTCGTCCAGCCTGAACATCACCGGCACCGTAAATTTCACAGCCACCGGCTGCCCCTTCTGTCTCCCCGGCTTCCACTTCGGCATAGTGTTTATCAATCGCAGCGCCTCGGCATCCATATCCTTATCCACAGAACGGAGCACCTTGGAGTCCTTGATGCTTCCATCTTCATCCACCACAAACTGGACAGTGACCCGTCCCTGCGTACCGTTCTCTTTGGCAGATGCCGGATAACGCATATTCGTCTTGATATAATCCATGAAAGCACTCATTCCGCCGCCGGGAAATTCCGGCATCTCCTCTGCCACCTCGAAGACCAGAGTTCCCTTCAACCGCTTGCGGACTTCCGCCGGTACATACTTCACATCGGCAGGCTTCGTAGTGTCACCTGCACTTTCCGCCACTTTTGTTTCTACAATTGCAGCCAAATCGTTAACTTTGACGCTTGAAATCTTCTCCACTTTATCGGAGACTTCGGGACGGGCAAAAGCTGTCACTGCAATGGCAGCTACCGGAAGTACATAAAGATACTTCAAACGTGCCCACGGGCTTGATTTTTCTTTTAACATCATAGTGATACGTTTTTTAAGTTTACTGTGATTAAAGCTGTTGGCCATAGAGTAGAGCCTTGTGCCGACAGCTTTTTTTATTAATAATAGTTGATACTGTTTTGCATCCACACCCTCCTTTATCACCGTTTCATCCGCTTCAAACTCATGGATATTCTGCAATTCCTGCTTCAGGAGCCATGATGCCGGATTGAACCACTGAAAGAAAATGCAGACATCAGCCACCAGCAAGTCCCAGGAATGGCGGTTATGGATATGGGCAAGCTCGTGGATAAGGATTTCCCGTCCGTTCTCCTCCAAGTCTTTCCGTGAAATGACAATATATCCCATCCAACTGAACGGAGCGATGTCACAGTTGTGTACAATCAAAGTAACGCGCTCTTTCCTGCCCGGTAAGTAGCTGCCAATATCCTCTTTTTTACCCGATTTCAGCAACATCAGTAACCGTACCAACGAATATACGTTGCGGAAGGCAAAGAAAACGATTCCTGCCAGATAGACAAGCAGCGCCACTTGTATCCAGGTGACTGTTGCCGTTTCAGCCCTTGCTCCGGCCTCAGTGGCATTCACTGCATCTGCCATCATCAGCAACTGCTCCAATGTCAGCATCGTCTGGTGCACTTCCGTCTCCTGCTTCACACTTACCTCTACCAAAGGCAATAGGCAGGACAACAGCAAAATGCCCAACAATGAAAAACGGTTGAAACGATGAAACGTCTCGCGTGCCAGCAACAAGCGATAAAACAAATAGAATATCGCCAGGCAAACAGAAGATTTGAGTATATAAACAAAAAACAGACCCATGGAATTATTTACTATTTAGGGATTTACGATTTACTATTTACTATTTACAGTTACTTGGTCAGTTCATTCCGTAGCATCTCCACTCCGGGAAATCCGGTTGCTTTGTAGGAAATATCTCCTTCACGGTTCACGACGAAATAGGTCGGGATACCCGGATATTCGTACAGCTTTGCCAATGCCGTACTTTGCTCATTGCTAATGCGACAGTGAATACCGGGTATATCCGGTATCATTACTTTCCATTTTCCTTCAGGAGATGTTTCGTCGACAATATATAGATAAACCACCTCTTTCAGCTCCTCTTTCAACGGTTTCAGGCTTTTCATGGCCCGCATACAAGGACCACACCAGGTGTTCCACATATCCACCAGTACCATCTTGCCACGATAAGGACGAGTAATGACCTGCAACAAACTGTCTGCCGCTACCTCCTTTTCCACCTCAACAATCTTATATCCGGTCTTTCCCTTAGTAGCTTCCAACTCTGATTTCAGTTCGGCTTCAATCCTCCCGTTTCTCATCAGGAACAATTGCCTGAGGTCGGGAGAAGCGATGCTGTCCACCGTCCGACGCTCTTCCTCAGTCAAAGGCATGTACTTGCTCAGATTACGGGAAGCACGCCCGGCAAGAAGCATGTCCGGCCAAAGAGGGTCTTGCACAAACTTATCCCGGAAATTTCCGGTAGCGGTCTTCACAAAGTCCGTATAATAATTGTAATATTTCTGTTCGGGGGTATGCAGAATATCCAGTTGCAGTATTTCCTTGAAGTATGAGGTACTGTCCACCGTCATGTCCGCCCTTTTCACCCCCTTCCTGCCCGAAAGCATCGGGGCATAACTAAGGTTACTCTTGTAATTATAGATAAGGCTGAACAGATTCATATCCAGATTTGCCCGGATATAAGTACGGCAAGCCTGGCTCATATCCTTGTTTTTTACAAGTTTCTTTTGCATATCTTCATAATGCCTGAACAGATACTTTTTATATGCCTGCGGAGTCATCCCACAAATATCTGCATAAAAATCATCAGCTCCCGATAAGCTTTTCATTTCACCGAACCGCAGCAACTCGGTATTCAGACCGGCATAGTCTCCTTCAAACCAAACACAGTTGTCCGTTACACCATCCCTTTTCCGGCTTAAAAGACGGCTTTGCGAATAGAATATTTCAGGCAGATTGATTGTGACATCCAGTTCTCCACCCGGAACGAGAAACAATTCTATTTTCGAACGGGATATCCACAGCGTAGCACCGCTCGGCAACAGCACCTCTGTCTCATAACGGAACGTGCCATCCTCCGCTATCTTCAAGTCCTTACCGGTGAAATACATGAAGAACCAAGGCGAGTCATAGTAGCGTAACGTCACTCCATACTCCGGTTTATACCCCAATATCTGCCCCTTTATGACAGTCTTTCCCATATTCAATTCCGGTCCGGGCAATGGCAAAACCTCATCCGGTTTCTTATTCCGCAAACGTTCGGGAATATCCACCCGAGGTTTCTCTCCGTTGAGCTGTATACCATAAATTACCCATCCTTCATCACTGTCCGGTGTCTCTACAAAATCAAAGCTCTCAGTATCCATCGGAAGCGGACTAAACTTCAAAACAGCAGTCATTTCACCGGAAGCGGGAATATGCGTCCATTCATCCCTGGCAAAACCGGTATTTCCCAAATATCCGTAATCCTTTCCGGATGCCCGCAACACAGCTGTCGAATCAATCCTGACCCTATCGCCCTGCATGCCATAAAGCCTCACCGCCAGCCAGGTCGTATCTTTTCCAAGCGTCACTTGCTCCACTTCAATGCTACGCGTATTGCATGCCATGAAATAGGGTACCTTTACGATTTTCTTTGCCTGCAATCCGCAGCAAATACTTACCAGCAGCAAACAAACCAATCCGATGTTTTTCATAAGCCAGAGTTATTAGAGTCTCAACAATCTCAGTCCCTTCCCTTTTCCACGTCTTGTATCAACTGCTTCAGTTCTTCCAGGGATATATCCTCTTCCTTCACCAGAGACGACACTGCGCTGAGATAGGAATTATTGAAATATTTGCTGATAACGTTCTTCAGTGTCCGCTTGCGGAAATCCTCCTCGCTGACCACCGCATAATACTGATACGTGTTGCCGTACGTATGATGGTTCAGGAATCCCTTATCCTCCAATCCTCTCACAATGGTGGACAAAGTATTGAAATGTGGTTTCGGCTCTTCATAGAATGCCAGCATTTCCTTCACAAACAAGGGTCCCTTTTCCCAGAAAAAGCCCATGATTTCTTCTTCTTTTGCAGTCAATCCTTTCATAACATTCTTTGTTTTCTGCAAATAACTAAATTATTTAGTTCAAAAACTAATTTCTCTCGTTAAATAAAACTAAAGCTTTTAGTTTATTCGGCAAACACCAGTCTCCAACCGTCTCCCGACAAGCAAAATACCTACTAATAGTGATTGCAGTTCTCGGATAAAAGCCGTTACTTTGCGCACGAATCAGAGAATTAAAAACAATAACATACAATGAATGAGCAACATAAGTACCGCTCCACGGACAAGATGAGCGACCTCATCTGTGACAATTACTCCTTATTAATGGTGATGAGCCGCTTCGGACTGTCATTAGGATTCGGAGACAAGAGCGTGAAGGACGTCTGCGAAGCACAAGGCGTCGATTGCCCTACATTCCTCGCCGTAGCCAACTTTATCAGCGAAGAACAATACTCTTACAGCGGCAATGAAAGTGATTTTTCCATTCCCGCCCTTATGGATTATCTGAAGCGTGCCCACACATATTTCCTCGACTTCAACCTGCCGGCCATCCGCCGCAAGCTGATCGAGGCGATCGATTGCAGCCATAACGACGTGGCTTTCGCCATCCTGCGGTTCTTCGACGAGTACGTCGCCGAAGTGCACAAGCACATGGACTATGAGGAACAGAAAGTTTTCCCCTATGTCGAAGGGCTGCTCCGGGGGGAGCATCCCGAAGGCTATTCGATCGACATATTCCGCCGGCACCACGACCAGGTCGAGGCGAAACTCGCCGAACTGAAGCGGATCATCATCCGTTATTACCCTTCGGGCAGTACCAACGAGCTGAACGGCGTGCTTTTTGACATCTTCACCTGCGAACGCGACCTTGCGTCGCACAACGATATCGAAGACCGTCTGTTCATCCCGGCGATCAAGCGGCTCGAAGAGCGGACGGGGAGCGGGGTGTCCGGCGCACAGCCCGGGGACACGCCTCCCAAGCAACCCGTCCCCAAGAAAGGAGGCCGTCGATGAAGGCGTTGAAACTCGCCGTCGCCGAGCCTTCGGCCATCCTGCGTAGATCTTTCGGCAGTTTTTCTTTTTCCCCTC
>OGRO01003298.1_pt1 | contig 11688 bp, 9 predicted proteins | sample 1553451 | NCBI WGS metagenome assembly OGRO01 (sample SAMEA2580021, study PRJEB22360) | human gut metagenome
TTTTTTATAGCCGCAAATTACTGTAATGTAACTTTTACGCGGCACGTTCGGGTACGGATTCCGCATAAACCGGATATTTTACTATTTTTGTTACAAACCAACTTAAAAGCACAATCATGATAAACCGAAAACTGAGAATGGGCATGATCGGCGGCGGGAAAGGCGCTTTTATCGGTGCGATCCACCGGGCCGCCGCGCTGATGGACAACCAGATCGAACTGGTTTGCGGATGCTTCAGCAGCAAACCGGAAGTTTCACTGGCTTCCGGCCGGGAATATTTCTTACCGGACGACCGGATATACACTTCTTACCAACAGATGATCGAGCGCGAAGCCGCGCTGCCGGAAGAACGGCGCATGGATTTCGTATCGATCGTCACTCCGAACCAACTGCATTTCGGGCCGGCCACGATGGCTATGGAACATGGCTTCGACGTCGTACTCGACAAACCGATCACCTTTTCGCTCGAAGAAGCTTACCGGCTCAGGGACAAGGTCGAACAAACCGGCCGTACCCTTGCGCTGACCCATACTTATTCCGGTTATCCGGGCGTTAAGGAAGCGCGCGAACGCTTCGCCCGCGGCGATTTCGGGAAAATCCGGAAAATATTCGTCGAATATACGCAGGGATGGCTCTCCACGCGCGTCGAACTCGATCCCGCCTCAAACGCCGGATGGCGCACCGATCCGTCCCGCTCCGGAAAAGCGGGGACGATGGGAGATATCGGCACTCATGCCCTGCAACTGGCCGAATACATCTCCGGGCAGCGATGTACATCGCTCTGCGCCGACCTGCGCACAGTCGTGGAAGGACGCCTGCTCGACGACGACGGCGCGGCACTGCTCCGTTTCGACGGAGGCGCCACCGGTGTGCTGGTCGCAACCCAGGTAGCCGCCGGTGAAGAAAATCCGCTGACGATCCGGATCTACGGCGAAAAAGGCGGCATCGAATGGGCACAGATGGAACCGAATACGCTGTACGTCAAATGGAACGACCGACCGATGGAGGTCGTACGCACCGGGAATGCTTACATGGGAGCCGCAGCAAAAGCCAACACCCGCACGCCCGGCGGACATCCCGAAGGTTACATCGAAGCCTTTGCGAACATTTACCGGAATTTCGCACGTACCGTGCGGGCCCGGCGGAGCGGGGAAGCGCCCCGGCCGGAATGGATGGATTTTCCGGATGTGAACGACGGAATCCGCGGCATGCAGTTCATCGAAACCATCGTAAAATCCGGATCGGATGACGACCGTAAATGGACCGAATGGGTAAGATAACCCGCCGCGCGGCATACCGGCATAAAAAAGGCTCCTCTTCGAGGAGCCTTTTTGTATTTTGTAAATTCGGTTATTTCGCTGCCGGGGTCGCGGGAGCCGTAGGCGCCGCCGCGTCGGTCACCGGAGTAGTCGGCTTGTCTTTCAGGTTCAATTCCTTTTTCAACAGAGGAAGGATGTCGGTTACCGTTGCCGCGTTGTAATAAGCCAGCGGTTCGTTGGCCGTATTGAACACCAGCGTGAAACTGTTTTCCTTGCTTACTTTGTCGATCGCAGCCTGCGCCTTCTTCAGCACCGGATCGAACAGATCCATCTGCGCTTTCTGAAATTGCTGCGTAGCGAGCTGGCTCAGTTCCTGGTAACGCTGCTGAACGCCGTCCAGTTCCTTCTGCCTCATCTCTTTCACCGCATCGGAAAGCGTAGCGGCATTTTTCTGATAATCGAGCGCCTTCGTATTGAATTCGACCTGGACGGCTTCCAATTGCTCCGACAGTTCTTTCTGTAAAGCCTGCAGTTTGACCATTGCCGAATCGTTCTCCGGCATCAGCGAGATCAGGTCGTCCATCTTGATATAGCCGAACTTCTGAGCGTAAGCACTGCTCCCCGCTACCAACAGCGTCGCAACCAAGGTTAATTTGAGAATCGTTTTCATAAAATTCACATTAAGTTTTAATTGTTGTTTAACATTTTGATAATTTCATCGGTTTTGTCCAACGCCGGCTGATAGTAGAGCAGGGTCTGATTATTCGCCCGGTCGACCACCATTCCCAGATTGTTGGTTTCGGCGTACTTGTTGATCGCGGCGAAAACCCGCTCCTGGATCGGTTTGATCAACTCGATACGTTTTTTCATCAGCTCGCCTTCGGGACCGAAAACGTCCTGCTGATATTTTTTAATCTCTTTTTCCCGGTTGACGATTTGTTCCTCCCGGTTCTGGCGGCTCGTCTCGGACAGATATCCCCGCTGCGCAGCATAGTTGTTGAACGTCTCGTCCAGCTCCGCATACGCATCGTCGATATTTTTCTGATATTCCGCGGACAGATCGTCCAGTTGCTTGATCGCACTATTGTAGTCGGCCTGCGACTTGAAAATCGTCTCGGAATTCACGAATACATAACTTTGCGCCCATGCGCCGCTTACCGCACAGAATACGAATGCAAACAATACCACGAACTTTTTCATAGCCTGATAATTTAAATTAGAACTGTTGACCGATCATAAAATGCACCTGGCTTCCGCTGCGGTGGCTCGCTCCCACGGCCCTGTCGAAACCGTATCCCCAATCGATACCCAGCAATCCGACGATCGGCATAAAAATCCTAAGCCCCACGCCGGCAGAACGTTTGATCAGGAAAGGATCGAACTCCTGCCATGACCTGAAAGCGTTTCCACCTTCCGCAAATACCAGACCATAGATATTCGAATTCGGCTTCAGTATAATGGGATAACGTATCTCCATCGTATATTTATTGTATGCCCGCGCATAATCGGTTCGTCCGTCCGTCGTATACGAATAAGGGGTCAGGGCGCCATCCTCGTATCCGCGCAGTCCGATAATATCCACACCGTACACATTATACCCCGACATACCGTCGCCGCCGACATCGAACCCTTCGAACGGAGAGGGCTTGTTCTTGTTATACGATCCCAAGTAACCCATTTCGGCTTTGGCCATAAACACCAGCTTGTTATTGTTGGTCAACGGATAAAACCATTGCGCTTTGAGCTGCCATTTATGGTATTCGATCCATTTATACCGTTTACGATCCGGCAAATTGGGATCGGAATAATCGATATTTTTCTGGAACAGCGAGTAGGGGGGAGTCAGAGCCAGCGAAACGGAGAACTCCGAACCGGTACGCGGATAGATCGGCGAATCGACCGTATTGCGGCTGAAAACGGTTTTCAACGCGATAATATTGGAAGTGCCGTTTTCCACGATGAACGACGTCCAGTCTTTCAAATTATAGGCCTGGTAGCTGAGCTCGTGGTACAGCGAGAAGTTCCTGTCGGGCCACTTGAGCCTCCGTCCCCAGCCGACCGAAACGCCCATCGTACGGAAGTGCTTGGTGCCGGACTGCCATGCGTAGTAAGCATTCGTCTCGTTGGAATAGAAGAGTCCGAGCGTAAACGAATTCGGCTTCTTTCCGCCCAACCACGGCTCGGTAAAGTTCACCGAGAAGGCCTTGTAATACGAACCGTTACTCTGCGCCCGGACGGCCAGCGACTGTCCCTGCCCCTGCGGGAAAGGTCTCCAGGCACCTTTCTTAAAGAAATTCTTGATCGCAATGTTGTTCAATTGAACGCCGATCGAGCCGACGAACATGCCGCTTCCCCAACCGCCGGATATCTCGAATTTGTCGTTGGCCACCTCTTCGAGCGGGAACGCGATATCGACCAGTTCGGTGGAATTTTCTACCGGTTGAACGTCCGGCAACATCTTTTCGGGGTCGAAATGTCCCATCTGGTTCAACTGCCGGATCGTCGCCATCAGCAACGAACGGTTGTACAATTCGCCGGGACGCACGTACAGTTCGCGGCGAATCACGTTGTCGTTCACCTTCCGGTTTCCGGACACGTCCACTTCGTTGATTTTGGCCTGTTTACCTTCGTATATCTTAACATTGATATCGATCGAATCCTCGCCGACGACCTCTTCGCCCGGATCGATCTTGGAGAACAGATAACCGTTGTTCTGATACAGCGAGTTCACCGAAGACATATCCTCCGGGTTATCCTCCTTACCGATTCCCAACCGTTTATATAGCGACTTTTTGTCATAGGTTTCTCCCCGGCGGATTCCCAGCATGTCGTTCAACTGTTTGGTATCGTAGACGTCGTTACCCGTCCAGGTTACGTTCCGGTAGTAGAATTTGTTTCCCTCTTCCACCTTGATCGCGATCCCGATCCGGTTGTCGCTGATCGGATAGATCGAATCGCTGATGATCGTGGCGTTGCGATACCCCTTCGAATTGTAATAGTCGATTACATTTTCCTTGTCCGTTTCATACTCTTTCTCCTTCAGCTTCGCTCCCCGCAGGAAGTTGATGCTCTTGCGGTGCGTCTTTTTCATCGCGCCGCGCAACTGCCTGTCCGAAATCGCTTCGTTCCCATCGAAGACGATATCGCCGATCTTCACCCGTCGGTTGCGGTTGATCACAAACGTCACGTTCACCACATTCTCCAGCGTCGAGTCGTTTTCCACGCGGTAGCTCACCTCCGTATTATAAAACCCTTTTTCCCGGAAATATTTTCGAATCGCCTCTTTCGAACTGTTCAGGATAAAATCGGACAATTCACGGCCCTTTTTCAGATTCAAGGTTTCGAACAAATCGGATTTCTGCCCCTTGCGGATACCTTCCACATTCCAATTATACACTCGGGGGCGGTCTTTCAGCACCACTTCGACATTCACGCTATCGCCGACGGGAGACACCAGCATCTGGATATCCGAGAAGACTCCTTGTCCCCACATTTTCTTAATGGAATTGGAAATGTACTCGCTGGGCAACATGATCGTATCGCCCTTGACCAGACCGGTCATGGCCGAAATGAACTGCGGATCGCGGTAGGTGGCTCCGCTTACGGTTATATTATTGATAATATATGCTTTGGGAGTAGATTTGAAATCAATCATCGGCGGAGTTTGAGTCTGCTTCGTCGAGTCGTCGGGTTGAGCAAAAACGGAAACATTTGTCAATATAAACAGTAAAGCTATTGCCAGGTTCCTTAATTTATTTCTCATTTTTTCCTGTACTGGTGTAACAAGGGTTATTTTTTCATCAATATTCCGTATCTGCGCTCCCGCTTCTGATACTCCGCGATCGCCTTATCGAATTCAGACTCGTCAAAATCGGGCCAATAGGTTTCCGTAAAATACAACTCGCTGTAAGACAACTGCCACAACAAAAAATTACTCAGGCGTTGCTCTCCGCTGGTACGGATCAGCAGGTCGGGATCGGGAATCCCCGCCGTAACCAGGTTGTCGGCCACGGTACGATCCGTAATTTCGTGAATCTGCAATCCTTCGTCGCGTACCTGCACGGCTATTTTCTGCGCCATCCGGGTAATCTCCCACCGCGAACTGTAATTGACCGCAACGACCAGGGTCAGTTTCTCGTTCCGGTGCGTCTCTTTCTCGCTGCGCGCAATCGCCGCACGCACATCTTCGGCCAGCGCTTCCACATCCCCGATGAACCGCATCCGCACGCCCTGGCTCTTCAGTTCGGCGGTTTCGTTCGACAGGGACTTGCACAACAACTCCATCAGCGCCTGCACCTCCTCTTTCGGACGCCCCCAATTCTCGGTGGAGAAGGCGTAAACGGTCAGGAACTTCACTCCCCGACGGACAGCCGCGCGAATCGCTTTGCGCATACTCTCCACGCCGTTGATGTGGCCATATACCCGCCCCTGTCCGCGTTCTTCCGCCCACCGGCCGTTGCCGTCCATGATAATGGCCACGTGTCGGGGTATATTTTCCGGATCGAGATTATCCATCTGTTCGTTTTAAAATGTAGAGTGCAAATATAACACTATTACCGGGATTTCCGTCAAAATAACAACGGGATTCCGAAAGCGTCGACGCTATTTGACCAGATCCCGGCTGTCGATCCCCCACATCATTTTATTTCTTAACGTATCGTAAAAAGATATATTTTGGAAATGCACCAAAAAAATCGACTTTTCGGCCTTCGACACCCGGAAGGTCACTCCATTGGGCGCCGTGTAGTTCTGATTGTCAAGCGAAACGGCAAAATCGGTTTCACGGCTCGACACCCTCAGCGTAATCACGCTGCTGTCCGGAATCACCACCGAGCGCATCGTCAGGTTGTGCGGCGCGATCGGCGAAATCAAAAAACACCGGCAATCGGGCGCCACCACCGGCCCGCCGACGCTCAGCGAATAGGCCGTCGAACCGGAAGGCGTGGAAACCAACACGCCGTCGCCCCAGTAAGTAGCGATCATCTCGTCGTTGACATACACCTCGGTCGAGATCATATTCGGCCCATGCCGCTGGATCGTAAACTCATTGAACGCATACGGAAACCCGGGCTGCTGCGTAAACTCGCCCTCGGCATGGATCAGCGAACGGGGAGCCACCGTGTAGTCGCCCGCCTTTATATCGGCGAACGCCTGCTTCATGTTTTCTTTCGTTATATTCGCCAGAAAACCCAGACGTCCCGAATTGATCCCGACGATCGGGACCGGACGGTTATCGAGCAACCGCACGGCATCCAGAAAAGTCCCGTCGCCGCCGTAGCTGACCATCACGCGCGCATCGTCCCCGATACCGGCGCTGTCCCGGTAAATCTGCTCCGCACCGAACGTCCGGCCGGTCTTCGCCCCGATCAGTCCGGCAAAGTCTTTGTTCATCCGGTAGGACATCCCGGTTTCGTCCAACGCATTGATCAGCAAGTCCAAATCCTCTGCCGAAAAAGACGGCTGAGCACGGCTGTACAAAACTATATTCATCCGATTTCCAATTACTCAAAAAAGTGTTGTAACTTTATGCCCACAAAAATAGCGAAAAATATGACAAAGCTAAGCGTTAACATAAATAAGATCGCCACCCTGCGCAATTCCCGCGGGGGGGACATTCCGAACGTCGTCGAAGCGGCGCTGAACGCCGAACGGTTCGGCGCCCAAGGGATCACCGTGCACCCTCGGCCGGACGAACGACACATCCGCTACCGGGACGTCTACGACCTGAAACCGGTGCTTACGACCGAATTCAACATCGAAGGAAACCCGATCGACCGTTTCGTCGATCTGGTACTCGATGTCCGCCCGACCCAGGTGACGCTGGTGCCCGATGCGCACGACGCGATCACGTCGAACGCCGGCTGGGATACCGTTACGCACAAAACCTTTCTGAAAGAAGTGATCGCCCGGTTCAAAGCCTCCGGCATTCGCACCTCGATATTCGTCGACGCACGGCCCGAAATGATCCCGGCCGCAGCCGAAGCCGGAGCCGACCGCGTGGAACTTTACACCGAACCCTACGCGAAGAACTACGCCGCCGACCGCGGCGATCGCCCCGTTCGTCGAAACGGCTCGCGAAGCGGCACGCTGCGGTCTCGGCGTCAACGGAGGTCATGACCTGAACCTCGAAAACCTGAAATATTTCGCTGAAAACATTCCGAACCTGCTCGAAGTGTCGATCGGCCATGCGCTGATCGCCGACGCCATCTACCTCGGGTTCGAAAATACGATCCAGCTCTACCTGAAACAACTTCGGTAACGATGAACGACGCGCTGCGACATCCCCTTTTCAAACAAATCGGAGCGATCGCCGACGCCAAAGGCTTACAGGCCTTCGTGATCGGCGGCTATGTCCGCGACTACTTCTTGCGGCGTCCCTGCACCGATATCGACGTCGTGGTAACCGGCAGCGGAATCGACGTGGCCGAAACGCTGGGCCGACAGATCGGCAGCCGGGTATCGGTCTTTAAGAACTTCGGAACTGCGATGCTGCGCTGCGGGAAGTGGGAAGTGGAGTTCGTCGGGGCCCGCAAGGAGTCCTACCGTGCCGACTCGCGCAAACCGATCGTCGAAAACGGGACGATTGAAGACGACCAGCTGCGGCGCGACTTTACGATCAATGCGATGGCTTTCTCGCTGAACGGCGATACGTTCGGGCAGTTGATCGACCCGTTCGACGGAACGGGCGACTTGGAGCGACTGCTGATCAGAACCCCGTGCGATCCAGACACGACGTTCTCGGACGATCCGTTGCGGATGATCCGGGCCGTACGTTTCGCCGCCCAACTGGGGTTCGACATCGAACCGGAAACTTTCGACGCGATCGAACGCAACCGCGAGCGGATTTCGATCGTCTCGAAAGAACGCATCGTAACCGAACTGAACAAGATCCTGCTGTCGCCGGTTCCGTCGATCGGCTTCGACCTGTTCGACCGCTGCGGGTTACTGCCGCTGATCTTTCCGGAATTGTCGCGGCTCAAAGGCGTCGAACGGGTCGGGAAACACGCCCACAAAGACAACTTCGTGCATACGCTCAAAGTGCTCGACAACATAGCCCGTCATACCGACAAACTCTGGCTGCGTTGGGCGGCGCTGCTGCACGACATCGGCAAACCGAGAACCAAAGCCTACGACCCGAAAACGGGATGGACGTTCCACGGGCATGAAGTCGTCGGATCGAAAATGGTCGCGGCGATCTTCCGGGAGTTGAAACTGCCGATGAACGAGAAGATGAAGTATGTCCAGAAACTGGTTTTTTTGCACCTGCGGCCGATCATCCTCGCCGAAGACGTCGTAACCGACTCGGCCGTACGGCGGCTGCTGTTCGAAGCGGGCGACGACATCGACGACCTGATGACCCTCTGCGAAGCCGACATCACTTCAGCCAACGACGCCAAGGTCAAACGTTATTTACAAAATTTCGAGCTGGTACGAGTCAAACTGCGCGAAATCGAGGAGAAAGACCGGATCCGTAATTTCCAGCCGCCGATCTCGGGCGAGCTGATCATGCAGATTTACGGACTGAAACCCTGTCGGGCGGTCGGCGAGTTGAAGAGCGCCATCAAAGACGCCATTCTGGACGGCGTGATCGCCAACGACTACGACCAGGCTTACGCCTACATGGAACGGCAGGCCGCCGAACTCGGGCTGAAAAAAATCGGGTAGGGCCGTCCCTTCCCGGTAAATTATTCATAAAACCGGCTCATTTTGCATTTTCGGTATTCTATTTGCCGGATAGATCGTTACCGCCATTGTCAAACGCTAAACACCAAAACTATGTCATCGAACATTCCCGATACCGACAAAAAACGCATCGTCATCGTGGGCGGCGGATTCGCCGGCCTCGCATTGATCCGTACCCTGCGCCGCAGCGGTATGCAGGTCGTGCTGGTCGATAAACACAATTACCACATGTTCAAGCCGCTGCTGTACCAGGTGGCCAGTTCGGCGCTGAATGTCGGCGATATCGCATTCCCGTTCCGGAAAATGTTCCACGGATGGAACGACTTCTTCTTCCGGATGGCCTATATCGAACGCGTCGACGCGACTGCAAAGCGATTGTACACCACGGTCGGAGACATCCGCTACGACTACCTGGTCATCTCCACAGGCTGCGTTCCGAACTTTTTCGGGATCGAAAACATCAAGCGCACCGCACTGGCGATGTCCAACATCACCGACGCGCTGAATATCCGCAACCGGGTACTCCGCAATTTCGAGATCGCCGTAACGGCCTCTTCCGACGCCGAACGCATCTCGCGGCTGAACGTGGTGATCGTGGGCGGAGGCGCTTCGGGGGTCGAAATCGCCGGAGCGCTATCCGAAATGAGACGTTACGTGATGCCGAGGGATTACCCGCGGCTGGACATGTCGCACATGAGCATCTACCTGATCGAAGGACTGGGACGCCTGCTCTCTTCCATGTCGGAACAGACCTCTGCTGAAGCGCTGAAAACCCTGGACAGCAAAGGCGTCAAAGTGATGCTGAACCGGAAAGTGACCGATTATGTCGACGGCTGCGCGATCTTCGACGACGGAGAGAGCATCCCGACCCAGAACTTGATCTGGACGAGCGGCATCCGGTGCAGCGCCGTTCCGGGCCTCGAACAGCAAACCAAAGAACGCGGCGGACGGATCGGCGTGGACGCTTTCAACCGGGTCAAAGAGTACGACGACGTTTTCGCCATCGGCGACATCGCCGCGATGCACGACGACGCGGAGTATCCGAACGGACACCCGCAACTGGCCCGCGTCGGAATTTCCCAGGGAAAACGTCTGGGGAAAAACCTGCTGGCCGGACTCAAAGGACGCCCGATGAAACCGTTCCGCTACTGCAATTACGGCGTCATGGCAACCGTCGGCCGCAACAGGGCTTTCGTCGAATGGAAAAAGATCCGTTTCGGCGGTTTTGCCGCATGGGTCGTCTGGTCGACGATCCACATCATGTTCCTGCTCGGCATCCAGGGCAAGCTGAAAGTATTCTGGGGCTGGGTATGGAATTATTTCGGACACGACCAGCCGATCCGGCTGATCATCGGCTCCTACGAACGCCCGAAAAAAGAGGACGGCCTGGCGTAAACTTACCGGCGAACAAAACCGCGGCGCATCTATTTTCAGATGCGCCGCGGTTTTTATTAGGAAGCAAGGGATCAGTTCTCCGACCGGGCCGGAATGAACAATACGGCATCCGCGACGACTATGCCGTCCGCCTCTTCGATCGAAATCTCCACATACCCTTTCCTACCTTCGGGCAGTCGATAGCGGCCGATACGCACCCATTCGCCGCCGGTCTGTCCTTCGACGACCACGTCCGACGACCGGATCCTCCGGTCGTACCGCTGCGCTCCGTCGAAAACCCGGATCGAAGTATGCGTAGTCGCTCCGCCCACTTTCGGGAAGTAGACATAAATGTCGTATTCGTTTCCGGCCGGAAGCTGCGGCACGTATCGCAACGATTTGGGAGATGTCCCCTTCGAATCGTCCGACAGGAAATCCGGCCCGTAGGCCGACCAGGCGTTTTTCTCCGTTTTCCAATCGCCGCTGACGACGACGTTTTCGGCATCGCTGTTATCGACGAACAGTTCGGGCTGGCTGCCATCCGCCAGCGGATTGCCCGCAAATTCATCCATCACGGCCGCAACGTCGACACGCTGCACGCAGCCTCCGCACCGGTCGATCGCCTGGCAGGCCGCTATGGCCGACGACTGCGCCAACACCATGAATACCGGCTCCATGCGGATCGAACCGTAAGCGATGTGCGATGCGGACAGGCATACCGGAACCAGCAGGTTCCGGGCTTCTTCGGCCCGCGGCGTAACGGCCCGGTACGAAACGGGGTAGGGGCCGAACCCTCCGATCTCGACATTACCCTCGTTCTTGACCATGCCGTTCACGACGTGGCGGTCGCAATTGTGCGAATCCATCGTATAGGCGGCCCAGCCGATGCCGTCGGTCACCGTCTCCTCGCCCAGGCAATGGTGCTGGGTCATCACGACGGGGCCGATCATACGCCGCGCTTCGCGTACGTACATCTGGTGCGTCCAGTGCCCGTTATCCGTATATTCGTCCTTCGGGTATCCCCACCGCAGCATCTCCCGGCGGATGGAGTCGGGGACGCGCGGATCGTGTCCGATAAAATAGAGAAGCCCTTTCGTGTAGTCCTCGTGGAATTTTCGAATCCGTTCGCGCTCCGGGTAATCCGCTTCCGGATAGTTCCAGTTTTCACCGATCACGTCGGTCGAAAAACCGCCGGAATTATTGATATCCGTCTTGCCGTTCGGCATTCTGCTCCAGATAAAAACATCGTAAGGCGTTTTCCACGGAAGCTTCTCCTTCAACCGTACCAGCAACTCGTACCGCTGCGGATCGTAGTTGTCCGGGCGGGTGATTTCAACCCGGTTCTCCGGACGATCGGTAAGCGCGATGCGGA
>OGRO01003299.1_pt1 | contig 11687 bp, 10 predicted proteins | sample 1553451 | NCBI WGS metagenome assembly OGRO01 (sample SAMEA2580021, study PRJEB22360) | human gut metagenome
CGTTCTCATCAGGAGCCGGGCGTCCTTCATCCATTCCTTATAGGGCACTGCCACCCGGTATCGGAAGGAGCGCGCCATCCTGGCGTCGTTCCTTATCACTACTGCGGGTATGGGGGCCGGATGCCCGTTTCCGGCAAATTCCTTTTGCCGCTGGTACACTTTCTGCTTTTCCTTGCCGTTGATGAGTACCGCCGGCAGGGCTTGCTCGTTTTCCCCGCTGATGAGTACGGGCGTCAGGGTCAGCGATTCGTCCGAGGGCATTCTCAGTCCTTCGAAATCGACTGAGAGGTCAATGTTCAGACGCCCGTCCGCAAGCGAGAACTGCTGTCCGGTGACGAACATTTCCCCCCGGTAGAATTCCTGTGCATGACCTGCCCGGCAGCAGAGCGCCGATAGTGCCATTATCATAGGAATACGGATTAAGTTTTTCATACTTTCAATTTGCTGTTGTAATTTATCTTGTTATTATTGCATCATATACACTAAGGATATGGAGGCTTTGGTGGGAGCGATGAAATTCCTGTTTCCGCTTCCTGTCTTTTCTCCGCAGTGCGCGCAGCGGTAGCGTTCGTATCGGGTGTGCAGGAATCCTACGCCGATGCTTGTCTCCAGTCCCCAGCGGGGGGAGAGGATGAAGTGATAGCCGTATGATATTCCCACTCCCGTAAAGTCTCCCTCGTATCTTTCGGAACGTACCCCTTTGAACAGCCCGAAAGGCAGCCTTGCCTTGGCTACGTTGTACACGCCGTACATCAGGCCTGTCCCGAAGAAATGTCCTCCGTAGGGCTGGCACATCCAGTAGCGCAGTTCCGGCTGTACGAACCAGTGTTTCCAACGCTTGTCTCCACCCGCCGGGAAAGGATTATAGTGGAAACCGGCTTCCAGCGTGAACCGGTCGGAGAGTTTAACCTCCACGGAAAGATTGGGCGAGGAGAGCGCTCCGGTCAGCAGGTCGCTCTTCACGGCAAGGGTCTGGGAATGCAGGTCCGCAAGGCGGAACAGCAGCAGGAGCAGGAATAATATGAAAGTGTTTCTTTTCAAATGACTTCCCGGATTACGTTTACAACTCAAACAGCTTTATCCCATGCAGGTATTCCCTGGTGATATAGTTCACTATCCCGAGTTTCTGCGCAGCCCTGCCGTAGCGCAGGTAAAATTCTTCAGTAGTGGGATGGTTGCAGTTCAGATGCTCGCCCGTGGCTTCGAGGATATCGAGAAGGGAGACATCGGAAGAATTACGCGCAGGAATGTACGACTGTATATCACGGGGATCCCCCTTGCCGGAGAGTTTGATGAGTCCGGCACTTGAAAGCTTTGAAAGCAGGGTATCCATGTCTTGCTCCGTAAGGCGGCAGGCGTCCGTGCGGGCTGTGTCTCCTCCCGCATAGATGTCGTTGAGTACTGCGATGGCAGCCTGGGTTTTGGGTGTTATCATGATATTTGTTCGGTTTTATTCACTATATGCACTGTCATTACCTTGTAGGTAACGGATACACACAGATACGATAAGAAATAAAGCTCATAAAGGTCCGATATATATAAGAATTTATACGTACATACGGCTCATAGCGTACAATATTCTTTCCCCGTCTCCGGCTTTCGGAAACGGGTAAGGGGAGCAGTATGCAGATTTGCACGGGGGCAAGGTGAAGAATCACCGATTCGCTTTATGCGTCGAAAGAGAAACTTGTAGAATCTATTGTATTTGTTTTCTAATATAAATCATCGGTCAATAAATCCATGTAAGCAGGCAAATAAAACATCTTTCTCTTGGAAGTTAGAAATATGTTATCTACTTTTGCGCCATAATAGCATTTCCGTTACCTACAAGGTAAATTCTTCACATTATACTATATATCAACTATTTACTATTCATAAATCGTATTAGTTTATCCCTTAAATATGTAATTCATTATAACCTTGTTCGCCCGCTCCATCCGGCTGTTTCCGAAGCCTTTCATATACCCCTCGGTAGTAGTTACGGAAGCGTGTCCCAGCCCTTCGGAAATGATTTCAATGGGAATGTGACAGTACTTGCCCGCAGTGGCCCACGTATGTCGGGCCGTGTACGATGTCACTTTACCCCGTACTTTCCTCCACAGAGCAAGCGCACGCAGTTTACTGTTAAGCAAGCGTAATATCCGCAAGTAATCCCTGTAAGCAGCCATTCCTTCCAGACTTCCATCCAGAAAACAAAGTAGATAAGGCGAAGTGTCGTCCCAGTTCCAGTAGCGCTCCAACAACTGCATAGCTCGACTATCCACACGCGCAGAAAGCGGCATCCCCGTCTTTCTGCGGCGCAAGGTCAGATAGCCATCCTTCAAATCAGACTTCCGAAGATGGGCAAGATCAACAAAAGGCATCCCATGAAAGCGAAACATAAGTTCCAAACATGCGCGTGCCCACTCCATACCGGGAGAGATAATATCCAAATCCTTTTCTGCCAGTAATTGCCGCATATCATCCCGTTCCAATACCCGCCGATGGTCTGCCTTGCGCCCTGTGAACACTTCCCGGAACAAATGAGGAACGAAAGGCACCAGTTTACGCACTACCGCCCGGTTATAAACCGCCCGAAGCATGCGCATATAGGTAGAGATTGTATTCCACTCCAGGCCTTTTTCGCCCTTATGGAGCAGGTAATGCTCATACGCCTTCAACCACAGGGGCGTAATGCCGGACAGAAGCAAACCGTCGCCATCAAAGACCATCACGGACCGCAGCACGCTACCACATACATGGGCGGTACTGTACTGCCCGTTTCTTTCAAGTTCAGTGACCACCGAACTCATAAAATTGTTTAAATAGACTGTCTTCATATTCATTCATTTTTTCGCACGTTATTGCACACGAATATACTACGTCACAAACAGGCATTAAAGACAAATGTTTCATTACAATACTATCTTCAACCACCGTCTTTAAGTTTTGCCAGAGATGTTAATTTGACAGATATTTGCACCAAAGGTCAGAGGCGGGTAATTGAGAGTCCCGTAGAGAAGCCATGCGTTCCTCTACGGGCAAAGCACCCTTCCTCGTAGAGAAACGACCTATTGGTCGTAGAGCAACATCGACATACCGTAATCATTTGATTTTCCATCGTTTGCCGGAGTAACACATCTACCTTCTTCCACTGCTCCGAGGAACGCTCCCCGCCACAGGAACACAAACGTATGGAAATATTTTTCACTTCAAAACAATATACAAAATGATTACAGTTACCATTCAGGTAAAGCCCTATCTCGCGGCTTACCTGCAAAGCGCATACGCGCATTGTACCATAGAGGGTGCCATCCGTTTCACAAAAAATCAGAATCTTTACAGTTGCCTACTACAGCTCACCACTCCCCGCCCCAAAGGTGTGTCATGGCGGGATCAGGGAAATATCACCTTTTCCCTACCCTGCCCCAGTGTAGGGAAAGATCCACGAACCTACAATTATTTAGGAGAAGAAGCCGTGAAAATCCTGGAACAGGAAATCAACTATGAGATGAGAATGGATTATTACCGCTTCCTGCGCAGAAACAAGTTCAAAAACGGGATGATGTTTACAAGAGCTACGGAGCTGTATCTGGAAGAGCACGGAATGATGGAACTTATACCGGAAGAGACGTTGCTGAAGAGTTATTTTTTGTGGGTGAAGAAGGTGGAAAAAAAATAGAATTGTATTTTCTTTATACAGCAGAAAACATCATCACTCATACCACTTATACAATTTCTTTTTCTAACTTTGTGAAATAAAAACATTGAGTATGATAGAACAAATCTTCATAGAAAACTATAAATCCATCCGCAACGCAAAGATTAGACTGAACAGCCTGAACGTGTTGATAGGTTCCAATGGTGTAGGAAGAGGAATAGAAGGAAAGCAACTGAAATAATTATGAATATCTATTTATGAAAGAAAATAATGGAATCATCATCTATCAAGATGAAGACGGCGTAACAAAAGTCAATGTACGCTTTTCTAATGAAGATGTTTGGTTGACTCAAAATCAGTTAGCCGAAATTTATGATACTACGCAGGAGAATATCTCTATGCATATCAAAAACATCTACGCGGATAAAGAATTGGATGAAAATCGAACTTATAAGAAATTCTTATTAGTTCGTCAAGAAGGTGCACGGCAAGTAAAACGTAACATCGACCATTACAACCTCGATGTAATCATAGCTTTGGGCTACCGAGTACAAAGCCAGATAGCTACTCGTTTCCGCAGATGGGCTACTGAACGTCTGCACGAATACATTCAGAAAGGTTTTACGATGGATGATGATCGTTTGAAACAAGGTGGAAACCGCTATTTCCGTGAATTACTTCAACGTATACGTGACATTCGGGCATCAGAAAGAAACTTTTATCAACAAGTAACAGATATTTATGCTACTTCGACAGATTATGATCCAAGGGCAAACCTGACAAAACAATTCTTCGCCACAGTTCAAAACAAATTGCATTATGCCGTACATGAACATACAGCGGCAGAGATTATCTACGAACGAGCAGATAGCGATAAACCTTTGGTTGGCATGACCAACTTTAAAGGTGACTATATCACTCGTGATGATGTAAAAATAGCCAAAAACTATTTGACAGAAGGTGAACTGAAACGGCTAAACTTGCTCGTTTCACAATTCTTGGATTTCGCAGAATTCCAGGCATTGGAACAACGTCCAATGAGAATGCAAGATTGGATTCAAGCATTAGACCGACAGATTATCAATCTACAACGGAAACTTTTGGAAGGAAAAGGTTCTATCTCTCACAAGCAAGCAATAGAGAAAGCAGAACATGAATTTGCTATTTATCGCAAACGCGAGATGGAACAGTTGGAAAGCGACTTTGACAAAATGATCAAAAATCTTCCGAAGCAATGAAACCAAAATCTTTGTAGAAAACCTTGATACTGCGAACGAAATAGTAGTATACGCAAAACTTCTAATTTGATACATTGTTGAACTCAGTAAAATAAATGGATATATGGCCGAAAAATACAACGCATCCAATATTGCATTGGAACAGATACTAAATTTCATTAAGTCCGGAGAAATTGCCATTCCGGAAATACAACGCCCTTTCGTATGGAAACCTAAACAAGTACGCGACTTGATAGATTCGCTTTATACCGGATATCCAACCGGATATCTCATCATTTCGCAAAGCCCTAACATGAAGTTGAAAAATGGAAGTCTTTCGGAAGGAAAAAAGATAATGATAGATGGACAACAGCGAGTAACAGCATTAATGACGGCTATCATGGGTTTGGAAGTTATCAATGCAAATTTTGAGAAAAAAAGAATAAAAATAGCATTCAACCCTTTAGCTAATCCAGAGAATGATGAAGAGTTATTCAAAGTACAAGATAATGCAATTTTAAGAGACAGACGATGGATTGCAGATATCGCGGAAGTGTTTAGACCTACATTTGATTTATGGCAATTCGTGAATGACTATTGCACTGCAAATAGTGAAATAAATGGTAGCGAATTAAACAAAATACTCATGCGGCTCATGGATATTAAAAACCGACAGATAGGAGTCATTACATTAGACAAAGAACTCACTATTGACGAAGTTACTGAAATATTTATCCGCATCAACAGCCAAGGCGCCAAACTAAACCAGGCAGATTTTGCTATGTCAAAAATCGCAGCCAATACAAACTATGGTGGCAATATGCTAAGAAAAGCCATAGATTATTTCTCCCATCTGGCTGTACAACCAGATTGGTATACAGATATGTGTAAAGATACCGAGTTCATGGCTACTCCCTTTGCAGAGAAACTGAAATGGCTGAAGGATGATCGGGAAGAAATATTTGATCCGGATTATAACGACATTCTCCGTATAGCTTTTATGTATAAGTTTGGCCGCGCAAAAATGAGAGATTTGGTAAGTTTATTGGGTGGGCGTGATTTTGAGACCCGCGAATATAAAGAAGAAATAGCAGAAACATCATTCCAGAAACTGACAGAAGGAGTTATGGGATTTATGAATGAATATACATTCCGTAATTTCGTATTAACCATTAAATCTGCCGGATTTGTGACCAACAAACTTATCAATTCGCAAATGACCCTTGATTTTGCCTATACCCTTTATCTTATACTTAATGCTGATCCCAATATTGATAAGGCTAAAATCAAGCATTATGTTGCAAAATGGTATGTAATGACAACTTTAACCAGCAGATATATTACATCACCTGAAACGGTTATGGATGCAGATATACGAAGAATCAAGGAAAGAGGTTTTCTTACATATTTTGAAGAAGTTGAAGCAGCCGATTTATCTGACACCTTTTGGAATGTGGGATTAGTTCAAAATCTGGAAACCTCAGCTATCAATAGCCCGTATTTTAATATTTATTTAGCGGCCCAGATTTATAGTGGTGATAGTGCTTTATTTACTAATGGAAGCAAAATAGGTGACTTGATCACAGTTATTGGAGATGTACATCATATATTTCCAAAAAAATATCTAATTAGAAATGGGTGGACAGAGAAATCCAAATATAATCAAATTGCAAATTACACATATCTTGATACGCAAGTAAATAAAGCAGTTTCCGATGATGCACCTTATATCTATTTCAGCAAAGCACTTGAACAATGTGAAACGAAGCAACTAATATATGGTAATATAACCGATTTAGACATCCTCCATAAGAATATAGAACAGAATTGCATCCCAGCCAATATAATTGAGATGGAACACACTGACTATGATTCCTTTTTGAATGAACGCCGTAGGCTAATGGCTCAAAAGATAAAATCGTACTACTATAGTTTATAAAAGTTTTATTTTCTGTAATAGAGCGATTCACTAGTGTCCCATGAATAAAGAGACACTAGTGAATTGGATAATCTTTAGAATTCCCCAATTCCTGCATCATCGCCGGACGACGTTTATACAAGACCCTGAATTCTTCCACCAATTGTTTCACGACCTCCTTCCCACCATTCAATTTCCGCATACCCCGCAGCACCCGGGCTATATATTCATAATGGTTCCGCCCCAGATTTTTCTCCGCATAAGTACGAAGATCATCTGTAAATAAAGGAAGAATTTGGGAGGAATGAGTAGCATTCAGATGAGAGGCATACTGCAAAAGAGCATCCAAACGCCTGTATTCCAAGGCGGACAGATAACCAAATAATTTATCATAATCCTTTTCTTCTATATAAATCTCTGCTTTATTATTTCCAGTCCCCCAGTAATCATAGAAAGTGGTTTCCTGCATCAATGCGTTTAAGTACTCTTTCCAATCCACGGAAGGCACCAATGATTTGAGTTTATGATAATAACCCAGACTTCCATCAGTATGAATAAATAGCAATCGACACATCTCAATAATTTTGGCAACATCATGCATTTCCTCATAAATGGAAAGTAATTGTTCCTGCCATTCTCCTACTATACCAAGCTCTCCCGCTCTTTCAGCTATCACTATCCCTTCATTCAGCATACCGATAGCCTTCTCATAACATTTCCCTTCCAATAGCTTTGTAATTTCCTGCCGCCTTATTTCAGGCAAATAAAGAAATTCAGATATCGTAGTTTCAACTTCGGCAGTCTTACCCAATTCCTTTAATATTTCTATTTTCCGAATCACCAGCTTATAGAGGTCCCAATGTTCTTTCTTCTCCATTATAAGCTGGTTTACAGTTGCCAACGCCTCTTCTTTAGATTGCACTGAAAGCATAATTTGTTGTATCAAATCATCCATATCAAAAATATCATACTCACGATATGTTGCCATTTTGCCTATTTGGATAATTTCGCTCAATATATTCTCCTTCAATGCCTGTGCCGTATCCGAATGTTGAACTACCTTAAGCAATAAATCCCCGGCGCCTTCACAACTAATTCCAAAATCAATATAACCATCATTATACAAAAAATCCTCCTCAATATAATGACCTCCTATAGAATGAAGTATCTGAAGAGCAATTGTCGCCGCCTCTTCCAAAGCCTGCCGTTGAAACAACAAAGTTGCTTTAGTCAAATATTTCTCTATTTTATCAGATAACTCATCCCAATCAATCTCAGGTTCATAATATCTTCCCTTTTTGAAGTTTTTTCTATATAAAGAATTAAAGCAACTCTCTATCTCACTTCGATAGTCCACCTTTTTCGTCGGTTTCTTAGGCAAAAAGGCCTCAATCAAAGCTGACTTAAAATCAGAATGTGAAGAAGCATATTGCAAAACAAAACCGGATAACTTATCCGATTCTACAAACCGAAGGACCTGCTCTACTTCTTTATCCTTCACAATTTCGGATACACTCTGTCCCAGTATATTCATTCGAGCATCCACTTCTTTAGCAGACAAAAAACAGTCGGTTTTGCTTCTATTATCACGAATTGCCAGAAGCGTAGCCACCACATGCTTACAAATATTTCCATCGTAAGGACAATCACATTCCCACTCAGCAATTTCATCCCCTGCCAGCGACACGGTTACCTCATAGTGCTCCGTTCCACAGACTGTTGCAAACCATTCCCCCGGAGACTCTTCTTCAATTCCCAGCACAGCACCAGAGTCGTAATAATCTTCACCGCGCGCCAGAATCTTAGGAAGAACATAGCGTTCAAAGTTAGATATTGTTACCATAAAATACAGATTTTATTTTTGTTATTCATTGTATTAAAATCAGCCCGTCTCTTATAATCCAATTATATACCCCTCTTGCTCCCTTCCCATATCTATGAATCATCTGCAACCAAGTATGCAAATCTGTTGATTGAGGATAACGGGACACAAAAAGAACTTTCAAGTCCTCAAATAAGTATTTCCGCCCACGAATCCGTTGAAAATTCGCTCCATTTTCCATCCCTACCACAACCACATCATCGGGAATTCGGAAGTGCTCATAATCTTCTATAAAAACAGAAGTTCCTTCCGTTGGATAAATTACAAAAGACTCTTCACGAATTCTTCTATGGAACGAAAAGCACTCATAGCCAATCTTGCATTTTATTTCTCGTAAAAATAGGCTATATCCTCCAAATCCACAATATTCTAAAGAACTTTTGTTCCCAAAACTCACCTTTCCGGCTATCTGGTTCTCACAAGTTGTACTGATCACATTTGTATTACAGAACACTTGTCTAATTGCAAAAATCGGATTTTCTTCGTAAACACATGATTATTAATTTAATATATTTGTTATCTTTGTATTGAGTAAAAACACTTAGTGCACTGAGTAAAATGTAACCCTATGTATAAAAGATCAGAATATCAAGTAATTATGAATCGGCTTAAAGAACAGCGAAAGTTCATTCAAGTCGTAATGGGTACTCGTCAGATAGGCAAATCAACGGTTATCAAGCAGGTGTTAAAGGATTCAGATATGAAGAAACGAATTACTACGTATTTCATAGGAATATTAGCATTAGCCATGCTATGTAGCGGATGTAGCACTAATCGTATGGCGGCAAGTGACCCGGGCGCGGTGTTGGCCGGAGCATCCATCGGAGGAAATGTGGGAGGCGCCATCGGAGGCCTCATTGGCGAAAGTAACAGGGGATGGAGAGGTGGCTACCGGGGTTCCGCCATTGGTACCATCGTCGGAACCATCGCCGGAGCAGCCATCGCAAATGCCGCTACCGCCCCCAAGCAGACAGAAGAATATAGCTACCGGGTAGAAAGGACTCAACCTTCCAGACCCCAACCCCAATATTCATCAGCTATCGAAAATCTGAGAATACATAATATACGTTTCATTGACGCCAATCGCGACCATACAATCAACTCAGGCGAAAATTGTAAAGTGATCTTCGAAATCATAAACGAAGGAAACAGAACAGCTTTCAACGTAGTACCGGTAGTGGCCGAAATCACGGGCATGAAGCGTATCTATATTTCACCCTCGGTCATGATAGAGCAGATTAAGCCTCATGAAGGTGTGAAATATACCGCCAGCATCAATGCCGGAGAACGGATAAAGACGGGAGAAGTCATCATACGCGTTGCCGTAGCCGATGAAACCGGACAGGAGTACGACTGGCAAGAGTTCTCATTGCCTACCCAACGATAAGCATCTTTATTTTAAACGATTACATTATGGCCGACAATTATTTAGAAAAACAATACGAAGCATACCAAGCCCGGAAAGCCGCTTGGGAAAAAGAACGTAAATACGGAAAGAAGCCCTCGCCTATGAAGCGTCCGAAAACTTTGGAAAAATCAAAAGAGGGTGAAGAAACACCCCCTGTTAGTACCAATTTGGAAAATACTATTTGAATGCCGGAGCCGGCAAATGCATACCTGCCATCGTCAAACCATTGTCTTTGGCATATTGAAGGAAATACTTACGTGATTTCACCGCTTTCTCCTTATCCATATCATACGTAGCGCAGATTTCGGGATGCTCCAACTGAAGGGCGACTCCATGGATAAGATCGGCAATCACCAACAATTTGTTCGCCCGGAACACGGTATGCCCGGGAGTATGTCCCTCGGCATTCATCGCAACGACATTACCCGGCAATGTTTCTCCGAACTCAAACAGATGCAAACGGTCTTTATAAGCATTCATCGTTTTCACCACTTGCGCATTCCTGTCGGCAGGCATCTTGAGCCAGGCATCATATTCCACTTTCGATGCATACACTTCAGCATCAGGAAACACAACACTATCCCCTTTCATCATTCCACCGATATGATCGCCATGAAAATGGGTAAGATACAAATATTTAATATCGGAAGGGGTAATTCCCAAAGAAGCCAAGCCTGATAGCAAACGGCTATCCGGTGCTCCCATGCCCGTATCGAACAGGATTCGGATTCCACCCGTTTCTACCAGAAAAGCACTCATGGACGAAGGTATTCCGCCTTGTAGTTTCAAACTCTCTATCAGACTATCGTCAGCATCCGCAAAAAGCGTTCTTTCCATCAGGCGCTTTTTCGCATTATCCTGTATCCAGGTAACTTTCACTTCATCCAGTTGCAATGTCTTCAGGCCATTGCACACCCCATTTACACTATCCATACTTACATCCTCATTTACTTGCTTTTTTGTGCCTCCGCCACAAGCTGATAACACGAATATTGCAGATGTAACAACCAGATACTTCCACGTTTTGTTTCTCATTAGCTTATAAATTTAGTTCATAAATAATAGACTACTCCATAATCAGGCCGATTCCGCGCAAGGATGCGTAAACCAGAAACGACTCCCGACTCCTACTTCCGATTCGGCACCAATCGTGCCACCAAGGTGCTCCACGATACTTCGGCAGATGGACAACCCTAAGCCGGTGCCTTTGGAGAATGTGTTCAGTTTCACAAATCGATCGAAAACCTGACCTACCGCATCCGGTGCGATGCCGATACCCGTATCCGTAACCGAGAACTCTATTTCATTAGTCCCCTCTTTAAAATGGTACTCCAGAGTGATCTGCCCCTTACTGGTGAATTTCAGAGCATTATTTATAAAGTTGGTGATAACCTGCATCAGACGTTTCTTATCTGTATAGATACGATAATCGGGCAGACCGGAAGCCAGCACAACCGGTACAGGTTTATCTTCCTTGATTTCATAACCACGCAATATATCTTCACAGAAGTCCCTGATATTCAAATATCCCATGTTGAAATCGAGCGTTCCCGCCTCTATCTTGGATAAATCCAGAATGTCGGATATCAGTTGCAAGAGCAGTTCCGTATTCTCCTGCATGA